>Ga0115011_10002702_pt1 | contig 12258 bp, 13 predicted proteins | sample TroAtlMetagenome_2_FD_88705 | JGI IMG/M metagenome (GOLD analysis project Ga0115011, IMG submission 88705) | Marine eukaryotic phytoplankton communities from Atlantic Ocean - Tropical Atlantic ANT8 Metagenome | ecosystem: Environmental > Aquatic > Marine > Oceanic | place: Tropical Atlantic... | reverse complement strand
TCACGATCCGGCAGTGACGTTTATGAATACCGGAAACGTGCGTTTCGGTTGGCCGTCGTTGGGTGCCTGGGCATCTTACGGGCTAGGCACGGAGAACAGCGATCTGCCGGCGTACATTGTGCTGGCATCGGGTCGGAATATTCAGCCGCTGCTCGATAGCTATTGGGGTGCGGGTTTTTTGCCGCCGGAACATCAGGGAGTGCCGCTGCGGACGCAGGGCGATCCGGTTTTGTATTTGAGAAGCCCAAAGGATGTGAGCCGCGAGACGCGCGGTGACCAGATCGGTTTGATCGGGGCGCTGAACCGGCATCATTTTGAACGGGTGAACGATCCGGAAATTTTGGCGCGCACGAAGCAGTACGAGCTGGCGTTTAGAATGCAGGCGTCGGTACCGGAGTTGGCGGATATCTCGCGGGAGCCAACCGGCGTGCATGAGGCGTATGGCGCCGAGCCTGGCAAGGTTTCGTTTGCGAACAATTGTCTGCTGGCGCGGCGTCTCAGTGAACGTGGCGTGCGTTTTGTCCAGTTGTACGAAAAGGGTTGGGACTCTCACGGCGAGATTTTGACGCAACATCCCGAACGCTGCCGTGCCGTGGACCAGCCCATCGCGGCCTTGATCGGCGACCTCAAGCAACGCGGTTTGCTGAATGAAACGCTGGTGATCTGGGGCGGTGAGTTCGGGCGGACGCCAATGGCGCAGGGAAGCGGGTCCGGTTTCGGTCGCGATCATCACCCGCACGGTTTCAGCGTTTGGATGGCTGGCGGCGGGATCAAGCCGGGGATCGTTCATGGTGCGACGGATGAGTTCGGCTACTTCGCAGAAAAAAACAAAGTGCAGGTACACGATCTCAACGCGACGATCCTTCACTGCCTCGGCATGAACCACGAAAAGTTCACCTTCCGCCATCAGGGCCGCGATTTTCGGTTAACCGACGTCCACGGCCAAGTGGTCGAGAATCTATTGGCATAGTTAACATTATGGGGGTTGACCAAAGAGGGGTTGGGTGCGGATGATTTGCAGGAGATGAGTGCGAACATTTTTCGCGGTTGTATTCCCGCCCTGATGACGCCGTGTGATGCCGGTGGCGTTCCAAATTACGACGCTCTTGTGGCGACGGCCAAGCGTTTGGTTGAGGTCGGGATGCGTGGGGTGGTCTATTGCGGATCTATGGGCGACTGGCCATTGTTGACGGACGAGCAGAGGCAGGAGGGCGTGCGGCAGTTAGCCGCGGCCGGCGTGCCGGTAGTGGTCGGTACCGGGGCTCAGAGTCCGCGACAGGCGGTGAGCCACGCTGCGCATGCAAGGGAAGTCGGGGCGGCCGGGTTGATGGTGATTCCCCGAGTGCTTTCACGGGGAATCTCACCGGCGGCGCAGCGGGCGCACTTTGCTGATATTTTGCGGGCGGGCGGCGATCTGCCGGCAGTGATTTACAACAGCCCGTACTATGGGTTTGAAACCAGGGAGGAGTTATTCTTTGACCTCAACCGGGAGTTTCCAAACCTCGTTGGCTTCAAGGAGTTCGGCGGTGCCGAGTCACTAAGTTATGCGGCGGAAAATATCACCAACTGTGACCCAAGCTTAGCGCTTTTGGTTGGGGTGGATACGCAGGTGTTTCACGGCTACGTCCGATGCGGGGCGGCGGGGGCGATCACCGGTGTGGGCAATGCCCTTCCGACCGAGGTGCTTCGCTTGATTGAACTGTGCGAAAAGGCGGCGGGAGGCGATGCGAAGGCGCGCCGCTTGGCCGGGGAGTTGGATGATGCCTTGTCGGTGCTCTCCAAGTTCGACGAAGGCCCGGACTTGGTTTTATACTACAAGCAACTGATGGTGCTCGAAGGGCACTCGGAGTACGGGCATCACATTCATTCGTCGGATGCATTGGGTGCAAGTCAGCGCGAATTTCTCCAGAGCCAATGGGATCAGTTCCGGAGTTGGTGGGAAAGTTGGGACGGAAAACCGAACGACTAGTGGGGGGGATCTGTTATAAACACTTCAGATCAAAGGAGTTAATTGAGGTTTGAGGGAGGAGTGAGAAATCAGCAATAACTTAAGTTTTGAGTGAGTTGTTAGTGAGATCGTATTATTTTTAGTTGTTATACTTTGTTGGTTGTTGAGTGGTTTAAACCATTGAGAGATAAGCCTCTCCCTTTGATATTTTTCACTAGGTTCCATGGAACCCCAGGTAAAGCGCATGTTAAGGTTTGGAATGTGGCAAGGGGGATAAGCCAGGCGCTTGGCCAAGCGAAGAGTTCAGTCGGCGGCGACGACTTCGATGCCTGTTTGTTTGAGTTGGTCGACGAGGTCAGCAGGGGCTTGGGCATCGGTGACGATGGTGTCGACTACGTCGAGTTCACAGAGGGGGGAGACGGAGCGGCGATTAAACTTGGTGTGGTCCAGGCAAAAAATGATTCGCTGCGCCGACTTGAGCATTGCCCGCTGGATGTCGATCAGTAGCGCATGGGAGTTGGTAATGCCGTCGAGCGTGATACCGCCGGCACTCATCACGGCGACGTCGGCGTGCATCCCAGACAGCGATTCCACGGCGAGCGGGCCGACCAACACGCCGAGCCTCGGATAAATCACCCCGCCGGTGACGAGCACCTCGACGCTGTTGTCGGAGCCGAAATGGTTGGCCACTGGCAGCGAGTTGGTGATGACGTGTGAGGCTTTCCCTCCCAAGTGCTTGGCCACATGGTAGGCCGTGGTTCCCGAGTCGATGATCACGCCTTGGTTGGGTTGGATGAGTGCAGCGGCCGCTTTGCCAATCGCCTCTTTCTCCCCAAGTTGATGGGTGTCGCGGGCGGTGAAGATAAACTCATCTGACTTAGGCGCCATCAGGCGCGCGCCGCCGTGTGTGCGGCGTAGCGCGCCCTTGGCTTCAAGCAGCGTGAGGTCGCGACGGACGGTGGAAACCGACACATCGACCCTCTCCGAAAGCTCCTCAAGCGAGGCGAACTCCACTTTTTGGAGGTGCTGCTCTATCATAATTTGGCGCTCTTCTGCCTGCACGTGAAATAAATCTGGTAGATTTTGAAATAATTTGCAAGTATTTTGTTGACAATCTTTCAAATACGGCCATTTTCCTTTCCGAGGAGCGATTTATGGCTGTTCAAGCTAATCCAGTTCACAGAGCCGTTGTTGAACATTTGGTTCGCCAGGCGGTATACCAGAGAATGGGCAAACCGGTGCCGAGCACGGGTAATACGCCCAGTCCGCTGGTAGTAAACATCAGCGCCCGCCACTGCCATCTCACACAGGAGGTGGTGGAGGCTCTGTTTGGCAAGGGGCACCAGTTGACGCCGATGAAGTGGCTGTATCAGGAGGGGCAGTTCGCGGCCGAGGAGGCGTTGACGCTGGTCGGCCCACGCAGTCGGGTGATCTCGAACCTGCGCATCCTCGGCCCGTGCCGGACGTTGAACCAAGTGGAGTTGGCATACACCGACGCGATCGCGCTTGGCTTCGATATTCCGCTTCGAAAGTCCGGCAACATCGACGGCACGCCGGGTGGGATGCTGATGGGGCCGGAAGGATTTTTTGAGATGCCCGATGGCATCATCCGCGCTGAGCGGCATGTGCACATGCACCCGGACGACGCGGCGCATTACGGCGTAGCGGCCGGTGACCGGATGAAGTTGAAGATCGGCGGGCCCTGCGCGGTGACATTTGACGATCTGCTGGTTCGCGTGGATAAGAGTTTCAAACTTGAGGTTCACATCGACACCGACGAGGGCAATGCGGTGGATCTCAAGCCGGACACACCGTGCGAGTTGGTAAAATAATTTTTTCGTAAAACCCAAAAACATATTATGAGTGAAGCATTAGGAATGATCGAAACCAAAGGGTACGTTGGCAGTATTGAAGCCAGCGATGCCATGGTCAAGGCAGCCAACGTGAACCTGGTGAAGACCGTGCCAATCGGCGGCGGCTTCATCACCGTGTTGGCCAAGGGAGATGTGGGTAGCATCAAGGCAGCCGTGAACGCAGGGACCAACGCCGCGGCCCGGGTCGGCGAACTAGTCAGTTCGCACGTCATTGCCCGTCCGCACGATGACCTGTTGAAGGCGTTCAACAACCCAGCGGGCAAGGCAAACAAGTAACCGAAAACATTACGCAAAAAAATCATGGCTGAACAAGCAATAGGAATGATCGAGTGCAAGGGCTTCTGCGCGTTAATGGAAGCCAGTGACGCCGCCCTCAAGGCGGCCAATGTAACGATGACCGGCTGGGACAAGGTCGGCAGCGGATTGGTGACCGGTTTTTACCGTGGCGATGTAGCTGCGGTTAAGGCTGCGACCGATGCAGGTGCCTCTGCGGCCGCCGACGTCGGCGAAGTGGTGAGCGTGCAGGTGATCCCGCGCCCTCATGAGGATCTCAAGGGCTTGGGTGAGTGGCTGCAGTAAGGGCCTGCTTGGCCAAACGCTTGGCTGAAATCGCATGAAAATACTCATCGCCAACCTCGGGTCGACCTCGATGAAGTACCGCCTGTTTGATTTTTCAAGCGGCGAAGGCGAGTTGTTGACGCGTGGTGGGTTGGAGCGGGTTAGCGACCATGCCGAGGCGATCGAGCAGGTACTCGGCAAGCTGCGGGAGGGTGACTGGATCGCCTCCGAGGATGATCTTGCGGCGGTGGGCTTCAAGTCGATCATGGCCGAGGGGCGCACTGGCTGTCTCGAGTTGACGTCGGAAGTGATCGACTCGATGGAGGCCTGCAACAATATAGCCCCAGCGCACAACCCACCGTACATCAAGGGTATCCGGCTGATTGCAAAGAAGATGCCAAGCGTGCCACTGGTAGGGCTGTTCGAGACGGCTTTTTACCAGTGGGCACCGGAAGCTTCGACATGCTACGCGGTGCCGCAAAGTTGGCACGACGCGGGCGTTCGCCGCTGGGGTTTTCACGGCGCAAGCCACAAATTCATCGCCGAGCGCTCGGCGGAACTGCTCGGCCGCGACGACGTGGCCCAGCGCGTCCGCAATCTTTACGTCGATGACGCCGGCTCGCCGGTGGACGGCCCACCGTTGCGGGTGGTCTCCTGTCATCTCGGTGGCAGCTCGTCGATCACTGGCATCCTCAATGGCGCGGCGGTCGGCAACAGCATGGGCTTGAGCCCGCAGTCGGGCCTTCCGCAAAACAACCGCGTGGGCGACCTCGACTCAATGGCGGTGCTGCACATGATGCGCCGCGACGGCCTGTCGATTGACGACGTCGAAAATGTGCTTTGCAACGAGGGTGGACTCAAGGGGTTGAGCGGCGGCCACAACGACATCCGCGACATCGTTTCGGAGGCCTCCTCCGGAAACGTGCGGGCCAAGCTCGCGCTCGACGTGTACGTGCACTCGGCGCGGCACTGGCTCGGCGCATACCTCGCTCAACTCAACGGGCTTGATGCCCTCGTGTTCACCGCCGGCATCGGCGAGAACCGCGCCGGCATCCGTGCCGCGATATGCTCGAACCTCGACCAACTCGGCATCCGGCTCGACGCCGAAAAAAATGCGTCGGCCCAAGCCGGGGAAACGGTCATCAGCGCGGACGATTCACCGGCCAAGGTCATGATCATTCCGACCAACGAGGAACTGGTCGTGGCGCGGGAGGTGAAACGCTATCTCGACCACAGACGAAACTAATTTTTTACCGTATAAAAAACCAAAACAAAAACTGATATGTCACAACAAGCAATAGGACTGATCGAAACGCGGGGCCTAGTGTCCCTGATTGAAGGAACCGATGCCATGCTCAAGGCGGCCAACGTGGAATTATCCGGCCCGGTGCAGCAGGTGGGCAGCGCGCTCGTGAGTTCGTGCGTCACAGGCGATGTCGCTGCCGTCAAGGCGGCCACCGACGCCGGCGCAGAAGCCGTCAAGGCCATTGGAGGGGAACTCATCAGCGTGCACGTGATCGCGCGTCCGCACAGCGATGTCGGCACCATCCTACCAAAAGTAGCCAAGAAATAAGAAGGCACCAGAATGTTTCTTGCCCGAGTAGAAGGGTCGGTTGTCGCGACCAAGAAGGATGAAGGACTAAGCGGCCGCAAGCTGCTGCTGGTTCGCCCTCAACTGGTTGACGAGAGCGATCCCGCCAAGTTTCGCCCCGGCAAAAACACCATCGTCGCGGTGGACTCTGTCGGCGCTGGCGAGGGGGAACTGGTGCTTTTCACCCAGGGTAGCTCCGCCCGGTTGGCGCCCAACATGAAGAGTGCCCCGGTGGATGCCGTGGTGGTGGGAATCGTCGATACCGTGGACGCGCTTGGCCAAGTGATCTACGACGCAAAGACCGACGAACAAGCCTGAAGCCGCTTGGCCAAGCGGGCAGCAAACCGATAAAACGAATAAGACAAAATGGCAAACGCAGTAAATGAAGCACTGATCCGCGACGTGATCGAGGACGTCCTCGGCCGCTTAGGCGGCAGCCCGGAGATCGTCACGGCGGCCCCCGCAGCCAAGCCAGTCGGCAATAACGACTCGTGCGGTTGCCAGACCAAGGGCAGTAGCGGTAGGGATTTTGGCGTGTTCAAAACCGCTGATGAGGCGTGCGATGCCGCGGCTAAGGCGTTCCAGCAACTGCGAGGGCAGGGCGTCGAGGCGCGCCATAGGATCGTTGAGATCGTCAAGAGCTTGTGCGAGGAGAAGAACGAGGAGTGGGGCCGAATCGAGCTTGAGGAAACGAAGATCGGCCGACTCGATCACAAGATCGAAAAGCTCCAAATCATCCGCGACGTGCCGGGGGTCGAGTGGCTGCGCCCCGATGGGCTTAGCGGCGACCACGGCATCACGCTCGAGGAATACACACCTTTCGGCGTCGTCGGTGCGGTGACGCCCTCGACCCACTCGATCCCGACCCTGGCCGGCAACATCGTCAACATTGTTGCCGCCGGCAACACGGTCGTGTTCAACGCCCACCCGGCGGCCAGCCGCTGCGCTGCGATGGCGGTGCGCAAATTTAACGAGGCGATCCATCGTGCCATCGGCATCGAGAACATCGCCACCATCATCGAGCAACCTACACTCGAGTCGTTTGGCCAAATGTGCGCGAACGAAAACGTGCGCCTGCTCTGCGTGACCGGCGGGCCGGGCGTGGTGGACGCGGCCATGAAGACCGGCAAGCGCGCCATCTGCGCCGGGCCGGGCAACCCGCCGGTGCTCGTGGACGCTACCGCCGACATCGACCGCGCCGCGCGATGTGTGGTGCAGGGTGCCGCCTACGACAACAATCTGCTCTGCATTGGCGAGAAGGAGGTTTTCGTGCTGGACAGTGTTGCCGATGCATTCATGTCCGCACTGGAAAAGCACGCGGCAGTGAGGCTCAACGGGTCGCAACTCGACGCGCTTACGCAGGCCGCGTTTGTGTTCCCGGAGGGGCAGGGCGCCGGCTGCGGCCACGCGGCGACGAACAAGGATTTTATCGGCAAGGACGTTCCGGTGCTGGCCCAAGCAGCCGGCGTGCGTGTGCCAAACGGCACTCAGTTGTTATTTGCGGAGACGGATGCGAACCATTTGTTTGTCGATGAAGAACAGATGATGCCGATGCTACCGGTCGTGCGTGTCCGGAATGTGGAGGAGGGCGTCGAGGCGGCCAAGAAGGCTGAGCATAACTATCGGCACACGGCGATCATCCACTCGCACGACGTGAACCACATGACCGCCATGGGCCGTGCGCTAGACACGACGTTGTTCGTCAAGAATGGGCCGAGCATGGCCGGGTTGGGTCTGGGTGGCGAGGGGTACTTGAGTTTTTCCATCGCCACGCCGACCGGTGAGGGCGTGACCAATCCGCGGACGTTCACCCGTGTACGCCGGTGCGTGATGGTTGATAACCTGAGGATTTACTGAGTATGCGCCTGGCACGAGTCGAGGGCAACGTGGTTGCCACCCGCAAACATTCCAGCTTGGAGGGTTGGCGGCTGGTTGTGTGTCAACCGATCAATCTCGAGGGTGAGGACGACGGCACACCGGTCGTTGCAATTGATCCTCACGGGGCCGGCATGCACCAGCGTGTAATCGTCTCGTCGGATGGAGCAGCGGCACGCCACGCCGTTGGCGATAATCGTAGCCCGGTGCGCATGATGATCAGTGGCATTATCGACAAAACGGAGGAGGATGCCGCATGAGGCTAGGTAAGGTCATTGGGCGCGTGACGCTCAGCAAGATGATTCCCGCGTTTGAAGGCGGCCGCTGGTTGGTCGTCAACCCGTACACGCGCGACCGATTCCAGAATGGCGACACGCCGCCAGACGGCCTGAGTGCCGAGCCAAGCTTGGTTGTTTTCGACGCACTCGGTGGGGACGTGGGCCAGACGATCGGTTTCATTGAAGGCCGAGAGGCAGCATCGCCGTTCTCCGAGCCGACCCCGGTTGACGCGATCAACGCCGCACTCGTGGACACAGTGTATCACGCACCCAAAAAATAATTTTACCACATGAAAAAAGTTTACAGCGCCAGAGACATTGACGAACTACACCGGGGCGGCGGATTGGGGAGTATCCCCTCCGACGCCATAATCACACCGTCGGCCCGCGACCGGATGAAAGAGCTTGGGGCGGACAAGGCTAAGCGCAACGGTAGCCCGGCCAAGGGCGGGGGCAGCGACGGGGGCATCGATCAAGCCGTTCGAGCCAACAGCCCGAAGGCCGACCTCGAGCGGCTGTTTAACTGCCCCGCAGTGCACGAGCTCAAGGAACAGATTTGCGAAGTCGGCCGCCGGCTCTGGCAGCGGGCCTACGTCGATGGCAACGGCGGCAACCTGTCGATCCGTCTCACGGAGGACGTCGTGCTTTGCACGCCGACGCTCGTGTCGAAGGGCTTTATGAAGCCGGAAGACCTCTGCCTTGTAGACCTCGACGGCAACCAGTTGGCCGGTGTGAAAAAGCGCACGAGTGAGATTTTGATGCATCTTTCGATCATGAAGGCGCAGCCCAAGGCCCGTGCGGTGTCGCACGCGCACCCGCCGTACGCCACCGGCTTCGCCGTGGCCGGCGTGACGCCGCCGACCTGCATGATCCCGGAGATCGAGGTGTTCATCGGCCGCGTACCTATCGCCCCATACGAGACCCCCGGCACGCCGGAGATGGGCCGCAAAGTCGCCGAGCTTGTGGGCGAGCACAACACGGTGCTGATGGAAAACCACGGTGTCGTCTCGTGGAGTCACACCATCGAGGACGCCTATTTCAAGATGGAGATTGTCGAGGCTTACTGCCGCACGGTGATCGTAACGACGCAGCTTGGCGTGCAGCCAAAACAGTTTTCCCCGAAGCACCTAAAGGACTTGCTTAACATCAAAAAGACGCTTGGCGTGCCGGACCCGCGTTTCGGGCTTAAGGAGTGCGAGCTGTGCGACAACGACGAGTGGCGACCCGGTGTCAGCTGTGCCGTGCCGTCAACCGGTGACAACGCCAATGGTACACCGACAGATCCGCAGGCGGAGACGGTCGTCCAGGCGGTTACCGCCGAGATCATGAGTCGGCTCAAGGGTTGAGCCGTTGCGCTTGGCCAAGCGACACCGAAAATGAAATCACTCGACGCCAAGCTCGCCGACATCCGGGCCAACCCCGGCTCGAGCAAGGCGTTCATCATCGCCGATGCCAAGGATCCCGACATGGCGTTCGGCGTCAGCGCGCCGGGCCACCGTCGCTACCTTTCGGCCAAGGGCGCGCACCCGGCCCAGTTCTCGCCGGAACTCTGGGCGCGCGACGAGTTCGGCCACCGTAACCTTCCCGAGTTGCTAGATATTATCCGCGAGGTCGCTGCCCAGGGACTGGTGGACATCGTGCTGATGTCGGCGCATGTCAACGAGCAACTCACCATCAAAGAGGGGTTATTTCGTGACTCGCACATTACGCCGGCCGCCCGCGCCAACGACGCTACCGACGTCTGGGCTGCGCGCCACGGCAACTACTTAAGCCAAGCCGCACAGCCGTTTCGATCGGCGAGCATCGACCACATCCAATGCGGCAAACTGGACTGTGACCGCGATAGTGATGAGTTTCCCGGGGCCAACCTTGGCCTCTACTCCGTCACCTATCTGAATGATCTCGAGCAGGACAAGCGCACACTTGAGGCGTTCCACGCATTCCGGGAGGAGGCTGAGCGGAAACAGTTCCGATACTTCCTTGAGGTGTTCGATCCGAACATCGAGAGCGGCATTCCGCCGGAGAAACTCGGCGAGTTCATCAACGACCAGATTCTGCGAACCCTCGCCGGGATCGCTGAGGCTGGGCGGCCGGACTTCCTTAAAATTGTTTATCACGGGCCACGGTTAATGGAGGAGATTTGCCAGTACGACCCGAATCTCATCGTTGGCGTGCTCGGCGGCAGCGCAGGGACGACTTACGACGCCTTCCGCCTGCTGCACGATGCCAAAAAACATGGTGCGCGCGTGGCGCTATTCGGCCGCAAGATCAATAATGCTGAGCACCAGTTGGCGTTCATCGAGTTTTTGCGATTGATCGCCGAAGACACGATCGGCCCCGAGGAGGCCGTTCACGCCTACCACGGTGTGCTGCAAGGGAAGGGGATCACACCCAAGCTCTCGCTGGAGCAGGACTTGGAGTTGACCGAGCAATCGATGCGCTACAGCGACACCGGCGGCAGTCCTAGCGTGGCCATCCGTAATAACCCTTTGGCCAAGAGCAAGATGGAATCACCTCAGCCGGATGCCGCCTGGCCGACCAAGCCCAGCGGCGCGCCTGACTTTGGGGCGATGTCTGCCTCCCAGCGCCTAGCCTACCACACCACCCGCCTCAAACAGTAAACTCGACTTGGCCAAGCGACAAAAAAAGGGCGGTCTTTCGACCGCCCTTTGAAATATATCAAACGCTGATTATTCTTTTTGTTCCTCGATGGTGACAGGTTTGTAACCACCGATGCTTTTGAAATAAACCATGAGCAGCAGGTAGATCACCGCCATAGCCGCCGGGATAAATGAGTCAGCTTTGAGTGTTTTCCGGTCACCCTCAATGGAGGCGGCTTGCACCGCCTTCTCATCATCAGTCGGTGTTTCTTTCTCCCCAATTGCACCCAGTTTTATGGCATCCAACCCGTTTACTTCACTCAGGAAAAGCCACTTGCTCGGAGTTTCGGCCTTGTATTCAGCGTAGAGCGCTGGGTTGGATTCGTTCAACGCCTCACCGGAAAAGCGATCTTTGGCATAACCCAAGCCTGGGGAACCAAGAAGGCCCGATGACATCATCCCGATGCCGCCCATGATGCTAATGGCGATTGCCCCGGAACGCGGGAATCGATCGGAAGCAACAGCAAGCATGGTTGGCCAAAAGAATGTCTTGCCGAAACCGTAAATGGTCAGTGCAATGATGGCTCCTGTAAAGGCGGTGGCGCCGCTGACTAAGTTTAGTCCAATACAGGCCATCACGGCGCAGATGAACAATAGGGTGACGGGCTTGATCTTGAGGGTTTTCTCCATCCAATGCGCACAGAAACGCAGGCCGAACATGCAGGCTGACGTCCAGACAAACAGGATTTTGCCCTCTTCGGAACTCAGCATGTTGCCTGTGATGTTTTGAATCCAGCCATCCGTGCCCAACTCGACGGCACCAACGAGTGCATGAGTGATGAACAGGACGAAAATCAACCAGTGGCCGACTGAGAAACCTGTGATGACCGCGATGGTAACAAGAAGAGCTCCGCCGATTAGCCAGCTAACTAAAGAGTAGGCATCTGGCAGAATACTTTGGAAAAACAGGACTAACAAGTAGCACACCACAAGACCGCCGAGTATACCGACCTCCTTGAACATTTCGCCTAGGCTCAATCCCTTCTGTGCTGCTTCCGATTTTGGGTATTTCTGCCCCATAAACATCAGTCCGTAAATCACTGTGGGGACAAGGTAGAGCGCCAATTGGTACTGCCATTTCCATTCAAACTTATCGTCGAGCACCCAGCCGATGATGCCGCCCAAAACCAAACCGGCAGGCCAAGATGCGTGCAGTATGTTTAGGTAGTGATTCCTGTTTTGAGGGAAGAGTGTCGCAATCAGCGGGTTAGCTACTGCCTCCAATGTCCCGTTTGCGAAGGCGAAGATGAACATACCCCAAGCGAGACTTGTATATGCTGAGTCACCTCCAGCTGTAAATGTAACCAAAGCGGATAGAAAGTGGAACAGAAAAGCAGCGAAAACCAGTTTTCCGTAGCCTATTTTGTCGACGACGACACCGCCGATGATGATTCCGAAGCAGAATCCAGAGAAGCCCATACCTCCAATTGCCCCGAGTTGGGTGGCTGTGAAACCGTATTCGAGTTGCCAGTTG
>Ga0115011_10002696_pt1 | contig 12273 bp, 13 predicted proteins | sample TroAtlMetagenome_2_FD_88705 | JGI IMG/M metagenome (GOLD analysis project Ga0115011, IMG submission 88705) | Marine eukaryotic phytoplankton communities from Atlantic Ocean - Tropical Atlantic ANT8 Metagenome | ecosystem: Environmental > Aquatic > Marine > Oceanic | place: Tropical Atlantic... | reverse complement strand
CCTCAAAAATTTTCAGATTTTAGCAAAATTAAGCCTCTCATTTTGATTAATCTTAAACTCTATAACTTAAAAGAAAGTGATCTCCCTCCAAGTTTTTTTAAAGAAATTCATCAAGTCATGCTAAATACCCTTTCGGTTGCATGTATCTTAATTGTTGTCTTTCATATCATTATTTATTTCTTCTTTTACAAAGAAAAAAAGTCTGCTTGGCTTTATATAAAAATTCTCGCCATACTAGGTGCTATGGGATCTCCACTTTTAGGACTTCCCCATATTAACCAACCGATGTCTCTTGGATTTTCTATATTATTTCTCTCTTTTTTCTACCTCTGGGTTTTTCTTGGTTTTTCTTCATTTGAAAAAAAGAGAGGAACGACAAACTGACTATCTTCAGCAAAAGCCCACTTCGGAAGGGTCATAGTTTTTTCCATTTGAATCGTTTGCCCAATGATCGCCAAAATAAACGAGTTAAAGGCCCTGGGGAAGTGAAGAAGTGCATCCAAATCAGACTCGTAAATAAATACATTTAACTTCTTTTCTATTTTTTTAATCACTTTAAACCTATAGTCTGCCCCCTCTTTAAAATCATTAAGCCCCATCACTTCCCTCTTTGTAATAACCTTGGCTTTTAAAAGCTCAAGAAGGGCCAATTGAACATTCCCTTCAAAAAGCGAGAGTTCTTTTGGAAAGTGCCTCTTGAGGTAATTGAACCTAGAAAGGATCATGAGAGAAGCTGTTCCGAATGAATCAAAAGAAGTGTTAAAAATTTCGAGCTGTTGGTCATAATACTGAGTCCAAACCCAAAAATCTAAAGGCCTATTCCAATAAGGCAAAATCCCTTTTTTTAGCCTCCTTTTAAAGGCCCTTGATAAAATATGCTCATCAGTTTTTGTGCTAAGAATATTTTTTGAAGGGTCAACTGACTCTGCTTCATTGCGAGCGGCTTCATAACGCTTTGGGTTTTTGGCTTTCATCTCTTGGTCTTTAAGAAGTAAAGAGTCCATTTGTTTTCGAGTTTTACTAATACCCTCAACCGGGCAACGAGATAGACCGGGACAATCAAGGTTACAACCATAACAAGGTGGCAGTGTTAGAGGAAAGTCGAGAACAAGTTTCTTTAGAGAAAAGTCCTTAACCCATTTTCTTATAATATCATCTTCATTTTCTTGATGCTCTTTAACTTGTAAAAGAGAATTAAGAAACCACCTCTCTTTTTTAGGAAAATATTCCAGGAGGCAGAAAAAGAAGTTATCCTTCCTCCCACCTTTCATACTCATCCCAGCAATATTTTTTTTTTCCATTAACTAAAACCCTTTGTTAACGAAATCAATCTTAATGAATGGGGTCCAATACTTTTAGAGGCAAAACCTTCATTTTAGTTTCAGATTGAATTTTGGTTTGGATAAAAGGTCTATCTTCTGGATTGTGAATCAAAAGAAAGCAACCTCCTCCACCAGCTCCACAAATTTTCATTCCAATATGAGGCAGTTCTTTTTTCAATTCACTAAATAGAGTCTTCATCGAAGGTGTCACAATATCTGGAAAAAGCTTTTCTCTAACTTCCCCCTCTTTTGCAATCAATTCAAACAAATTATTAAACTTCTTCATTCTCAAATTTTCGTAGGCCATAAAGCTCAATTGAGCAATTTCTTCCAATCCTTCTCTTATTTTTGGATCTTTATCAAAAAACCTTTTTATCACTTCCCAATTATTAAGGCCTGAAAATCGTGACTCTTCACTACTAATTAAAGATAACCTTCCCTCCAAAGCCTGGGCCAACTCCTTAGAAAAAAGCTGCTCAACTTTAACTCCATCCATTTGAGGAATGAGCGCCAAAACACCTCCATAAAGTGCCGGGTAATAATCTTGATAACCCGTTGGTCCACAGTCTAAACTCTTCGCTTCAATGTTGCCTACAATTTCAATGACCTTTTCCTCTGCAATATTTTGCCCTAGGTAAGCTGAAAGAGCTTTATAAAAAGTCACTCCCATCGCCGAAGAACCTCCAAGACATGCACCAGGGGGAGATCCTGAAGAGAGATGGATTGAAACACCCTTCGAAATCTTTAAATGAAAAAGAATACGAACCAAGAAAGTAAGTGGTCCAAAGAAATTTTTATCAATATTTTCTTGAGTAAAGTCATGGGTGTGAAAAAATTTGGTGGAGTTATAATCCTTTGATTGGATTTCAATTCCATCCTCTTTCGAATTCAAAGGCAAAATTTCAACTTTGGCTTTTAATGATGTGGCAAGATTTAAGGTCATGGCCTTTTTCAAAATAAGATTTATCGGTGCTATATCGAGAGTTCCTCCTAAAAGATCCACTCTTACGCTTCCTTCTACAGAGATCAAAGCCTCCTCCTTATTTTAAGTGCTGAACAATTTTTGGATTCAAAAGCTATTGTCATGCCAAAGTAAGGCTCCGTCTAGGGCCTTTCACATTGGAGAAAAGAGATCATCCAAGCAAAGCAGATAAAAATCTGCTCTGCAAAAATCATCAACTGAATTATTTTTAGGCTTAATTAATGTTAAAAAAGAAGTGCAACTTATCAGTTCGCTTCAGGGTTATACACCCCAATGTAAGGAAGCTCCCTATACTTTCCACCAAGGTCTAGGCCATAACCAATGACAAATTTATCTTCAATTTCAAAAGCAAGATAATCTATGTCAATATGGTGCTCTCTCCTGGCCGGCTTACTGAGAAGGCTGGCTATTTTGACAGACTTTGGGTTCCTTTTTCCTACCATCTCTAGAATTTTTTTGAATGTATGCCCTGTATCCACAATATCCTCAATAAAAAGGACATGTTTTCCTTCAATATCCGTTTTGATATCGAGAAGGATCTTAACATCTCCAGAGGTAGTCGTGCCCTCACCATAAGAAGCCGCCGCCATAAACTCAGTAATGACTGGGAATTTAAGAACTCTCACTAAGTCAGCGCAAAACATAAAGGAGCCATTAAGGACGCCAACAACGATAACTTCTTCACCCTTGTAATCCCTTGAAATTTCCTCTCCAAGTTCTTTAATTCTCTTTTGAATTTGATCCTCAGAAATAAACACATCAATCGACATCTGCAGACTCCCCTAAGATTACAAAGCTAAAATTTGAACCTAAACCACTTATTCTAGTAATGAAAATTGGTATATAACTATTTTCGAAAAGTTTGGCACGAGAAAAGTCAAAAAAAGATTTAAGATGAGCTAATTTGGGGAATTTTTTCAGCTTGCTGCCCGTATACGTTAGATTCTAGAAGCAATTCCTCTTCATCACAATAGTCGAAGTGAGTCCGGCACCTAGCTTCATAAATATCTGCATGTCCTACAACAACCTGACCTTTCTTAGAGTTGTCCAACCTAACGCTCTTTGTCGCAGGGGAGCCACAAACAGTGCAAACTGCCTGAACCTTATCCACTGAATCAGAGATGGCCAAAAGGTCTGGAATAGATCCAAAGGGCCGCCCATTGGAGTCCTGATCTAAGCCCGCGCAAATTACACGACAACCCCTACGGGCCAACTTTGTAACAACCTTAATAATCATTTCATCAAAAAACTGGATCTCATCCACGGCTACAACTCTAGTCGAGTCATACACCCTTTTAAGAATTTCAAGAGAGTTTCTCACGGGAACGGCTTCAATAGACTGTGAAGAATGACTCACGACATCTGATTCATGAAATCTATCATCAATAGAAGGCTTAAAAATTTGAACTTTCTGTCTAGCTATTTGAGCACGCCTGACTCTACGAATTAGTTCCTCTGTCTTCCCAGAAAACATTGGACCACAAACGACTTCGATGCTTCCCGCAAAAAACGGATTTCCAAAAGACATTCCAGACACTTTTCACTACCTCCAAAATCTTAAAAAAATTCATGTGAATTATTCCAATCCTTCCGGAGTTTGTCCATCAAAGCTGCGGAGAGCTTTTTTATTTTTCCATTATTTTCAATAACTTACATCCTCACCTTTCCATAAAGTTAAAATGATTGGATAAACGCGACAAAAAGAGATGTAAAAAAAATGATAGAAGCAAAGAACAAGATTATGGGGGATAGTATAACCAGAAAACTTTGTAGGTTTCCGAGCTTCATATTTTCCTTGAGCCCAACAAAAATATAAAAAATAAAGGATAGCTTTTGAATAAACTCGCCCATAATAGGAATGGCCAAGAAGGCATAAGTACTTAAAGAAGTCGTCATTATATCATTCGCGATTTCAGAAGACTCTTCCTCTCTATCATAAAGAATTCCAAAAAATATAATTAAATAGCTCCAAACTTTTACATAAACCAAAGTTAGTAGAGGAAAGATAACGACACTTCCCACTTCAAAAATGAGAATATATTTTTTACCAGAAAAGCTTCCTACAGCTCCCCAACCCAAAAAGGTCATCAGGTATTTTCCAAGCCAAAGTCCCATATAAGAATAGAACGCCTGAAGGACGACAAACCCCCAAGAAATGCTCAATGATTCAAAAAAACTTAGACGAAACATATCCCCTAAGGCCTTAGGGTCTGATTCCCCTTCATTAGCAATCCTAAGCTGTTGCCCAAAGCCTGATTGATTTCTAACTTTTTCTCTACCTTCTCTTAAATATTTGTGAAATTTAATAGGGTGAAGTAGAGCTTGAAAATAGTTATAAAAGACAACTCTCATAATTAAACAACTACCTTTGACTTAAAATAAGTCTTTCCATCTTACTTTGAAGAAGGCTCTTTCCATTAATCCAATAATGATAACAGACACCTGTTTTATCATCGAAAAAAACTAGCTCTTCTTTAGTTTTAAAAACCTGGAAGGAGTATTCTCTCCTCTTAAATTGAAAAGATGCTTCAACCTTAGAAGGCCTTCTTTTTGAAACCTTATATGGCCTTCTTTTTAAAATAGAAAGGAAAGGGCTTTCAGGCTTTTTTTCAGAAGATTTTTTAGCAATACCTGCTCTTGAGAATCTATTTTTTTGAATATCATTCTTTTCTTTCAAATCTTTTTTTCTAAGGGGGTCAAGTGACCAAAAGTCTTGAACAGAAACAACAAAAGGCAACAGGTTATTTTGATTAATTTTGTACAACAGAGGACGTCCCGATTTAACAACAAAAAAGCTTTTTTCATTTCCATACTTTCCAAACAACTCCAACTTAAAAGTTTCTTTATCATTTGAAGAAAAAGTCATCGACACTAATTTTTTTGAAAGTTTTTTTCTTTCCCAATTTTCAACAATAGATGTGGCCTTTAATTTCATTAAATCATTTTTGAAAACATTGAACTTGGCTTTAGAATAAGATAAGCCTTCAAAGTGAGTAGGAAAGGTTGAATTTTTTCTTAAGTCTAAAGAAAACTTCTCTCCTCCAACCCCAAGGAATTGTATTTTATTTACTTTTGAAAAATGTCCTATTATTTTTTTATTAATAAAATAATCTTCCTCAAGTCCTAAGACGCTTGAGAGACGGTTATATCGCTTAGAGGAATTTTCATAATTTTCCTTCTGATAAAGGGCCTTAAAGTCTGAGACATCTTTAGCGATTCCCCAAATAGTTTTCTTTCCCCCTTTAATTTTGAAATAGAAAGATTGAGAGTAAGATAACTTTTGACCCAAAGTAAAAACCATTTTATTATTTTTAAATTTAAAAGTAATTTTTTGCTCTTTATTTGGAAGAAAAAGCTCCTTACTCTTTTTAAAGCTTTCTTGCTCTATTGGGAGTACCTTCTCAATCCTTAAACCCGATAAAATATTTAAAACTTTTAAGACTCTTTCCTGCGAAATAGGAATATTTTTTTTTGTTTTAAATTTTCCATCAACATCCCTAAAAAAATCTGTACCATTCAAATTAAAGCCTAAGAATGGTCCATAAACTTTCTCATTGAATAGAACTTCACGGCGGTCCAATTCATCAAATTTTTCCCTTTCCTTCAGTTCCTGAAAGAAATAGGTAAAACTTAAAAGACAGGTTAGAATCAAAAAATAAATTGCATTCGCTTTCACGACCGAACACTCCTCCTATAAATAAATAATGCTATAGAAAACATCATAAGAGGAACAAAAAGGACTGAAAAATAAAAAATAACTCCCAATTGAGGGGAACTTATAAAAACCGGCGCATCTTTAATTTTAGGTACTGTAAAACTTAAAGTTTTTTCTCCATTATGAAGCCATGATATCCCTCTTAAGAAAAATGCAAAGTTTTGACCAAAATTTGCGTACCCGTTAACGACAAATGATGTATTCCCAAAGGCATATATTTTAGTTTGTTTTTTTAATTTTTCACTTTCCCATGCTCCGACGACACTGATTGGACCAGGCTTATCAATACCTGAATTAAAAGTAACTCGACCAGAATTGACCTCTTGCTTTGTCTTTTCCGCCCAGCTTGCTGGAATATTCGTTGTCTTAACTGGAAATAGATATTTTCCACCATTGTTTTTTCCCTTTTCTATAGAGGAAACGAGAGGGAAAAAAAGAGGTCCTTTAAAATTTTTTGTTAAGGGGTCATTTTTAGAAAATTTCTTAATCAAAGGAATAGAACCCTTTGATCCAGCGTAATGATTCAAGCTATCCACAACTAAATCATTATTTATCTTCAACCCCCAATCGCTAATGAGGTTCCTCAAATTTTTCAGTTTATCTATTGTTCCAAAATCAGGATCCATTCCAATAAGAAGCTTTCCTCCTCTTTTTAAAAATAAATCAAGCGTCTTTAACTCATTTTCATGAAACCCTTCCCGTGGTCCCCAAATAATGAGTGAATCAACTTTCTCTGGAATTTCTTCCAAGCTTGCTAAATGAATTGGTCTGACCTGAAACAGAGACTTCTCCAATAATTTTATTAGATGGCTAACTCCATCTTTACCCCTTTCAAATGGATCCGCTTCTTGATGCCCCATACTGTAATAAATGAGAGGATCTTTTTTTCTCATAACAGTAATAAGGGCATTCGTGACAACAGCTTCACTTGAGGAAAAAACCCTTTTTTCTCTAAAACCATTTTTAAATAAAATTGTAGGAACTTTTGAAATATGAAACTTTTTAAGAAGGTCTGGCCTTAACTCTGCATCAATATAAGAGATTTTAAACCCAGATTTTTCTAGTTTATACATATTAAAAAGAGCTTCTATTGCCCCTTTATTTTGTTTCCGACTAAAAACAAATATTTCAGGCAAATTCTCAAGATTATTTAGAATATTCACAGTTTCAGGAGAAAGTGAATTCTGCTTGTATTTAGTTAAGTCCCATCCTTTAGGGTTCTTATAAAAAAGGTGATTGATCACACAAAGAATGCAAAAAATTAAAAAAGAACTTCCAATGACCTCTGATATCTTCTTAAATTTTTTTGATGTATAAATTTTTTCAAATTGCTCCTTCTCTTTAATAATTAAAAGAAGAGAAAAGCATAAGTTAAAAAAGCTTATCGATAAGTTAAGTGTCAACTCGTTTGGAATTGATATCCACAAGGCAAGGATGACAAGATAAATGACGAGATTTGAAAACATAAGGGTATAAAATATCCAACTTTTTTTTGATTCTTTCATCTTACCACCTCCTACTTTCTAAAGATTTTGACGTAAGAAAATAAAAAAAGAGGGAAAAAGAACATATGTAAACTAGGTTGTAGTTTTTTATAGATCCACGAGAAAAACTCTCATAATGAAAAGGAGAACTTAAATACTGAAAAAATGTATTCAAAATTTCTATATGAGTTGCATTCACAGTTAGGACCATCAACATCATTCCCAAAAGGAAACAAAAAGTCGTCAAAGCTGAGATGATTGGATTTTCAGTCAGGCTTGAACAAAATAAGCCTACCCACAAGTAGGTAATGATAGATAAAACTAAGCCTAAGTATGACGAAACAACTAATCCCCAATCATTATATCCACTAAAGCCTAAAATCATTGGGAATACCATTGTCCACGATAATATAAAGAGAGATATGAGTAACCCAGCTAAAAACTTCGAAAAAATAATTTGAGTTTGACTTAAATGAGATAAGAACAGCAAATCCAGCGTTTGAAATTTCTTTTCTTCAGAAAATAGTTTCATACTAAGAAGAGGAATTAAAAATAGAAAAAGAAAATTTATATTTCCAAAAAGAGGTATAAGGACTGAGTGAGATAGATTCAAAAGAGTCAAGTTTTTTGCATCAACTAAATAATTAAAAAAAAGCCAACCTACGATAGCATTAAATAAGCCGGCCAAAATATAGATGAGAGGCGATCCAAAGTAATCACTCAACTCTTTTTTTGTGGTTAGAGCTATTCCTCTTAAAAAGTTCACAATAAACTCTCCTTTAAAACACTTTCTTTTAAAACATCTTTAGCGGTTGCCAGTCTAAAAATTTCCTCAACACCAATACTTTCCTCTGAAAAGGAAAGGAGTCCACAATTTTTTTCTACAAGAAAGTTACAGACTTCTGATCTATAATCACTCGATTTAGGCATTTTTAAATTGAGAAAATACTCTTCTCTTTCTAGTTCCTTTTTTTTCTCATAATCCAAATTCAGAACATCTCCAAATTTAAGCTCAAAAGCTTGATATACCTCTTCATTAAAACTTCGGACCTCTGCTTTAAAAACCCTTTGCTGTTGGAAAAGGCTTCTTATTTCGGAAAGTGGCCCATTTTGAATAACCTGCCCTTCCTTAATAATAGTTATTTCTGAACAAAGATTTTGCACTTCATTTAAGAGGTGACTCGATAAAAGAAGGGTCCTCTCCCCTTTTAGCTCTTTAATAAGTTTCCTCATTTCATCCACGGCCTCGGGGTCCAACCCCCTTGTCGGCTCATCCAAAAGAACAACCTCCGGATCGTGGACTAAAGCCTGGGCAACTCCAACTTTCTGTGTATAACCTAACGATAAATTACCAATACGCCTGTCCCTAACTTTTTCAAGACCGCATTGAACTAATATTGTCTCTACACGTTCTTTAACTTTTGAACTTGGAACGCCTCTGATTCCAGCTACAAACTTAATATAATCCCCTACTAGCATGCTCTGATAAAGAGGTGGGTTTTCGGGCAAAAAACCTATCCTTCTCTTCAATTGATCAAAATGTGTTTCTAATTTCAACCCTCCAACAAAAATTTCTCCAGCGCTAGGGACCAAAAGCCCACAAATCATTTTCATCGTTGTCGACTTTCCCGACCCATTTGGACCAAGGAAACCATGAATGGAACCCTTCTTTACAGAAAAGGTCATATTAGAAACGGCTTTTATTTGAGCAAATTCTTTAGTCAAATTCTTAACTTCAATCGCATTTTTCAAAATTTAAGACCCCTAGATATTTCCACTACTCATTTAAACCCTAAAGATTTTATCAAAAACCCTTAAAAAGGAAAAACCTATCTATTCACTTAATTAAAACTCAAGCTTTAAATTGTCTTCCCGATTTTAGATCCATGGACCTAATTAAAAAATTTAAACAGCTCATTGATAAGGCAGAAAGCATTATCATTTCAACCCATATCTTTCCCGATGCCGATGGCATTGGAAGTCAAATTGCGCTTTGCCTCGCACTTTCAAAACTCAATAAGAAGGTCTATTGCGTTAACGAAGAAGAACTGCTTCCTCGCTATTTATATCTTGATGAAGAAAAAAGAGTCTATCCCTTTAGCCATTTTAAAAAAAAATTTAAAGGCTTCAAACCTGACCTTTTTATTGTTGTAGACACATACTCTATAGACCGCATAGGAGAAAATGTTAAACGCTTGGCCATGGAATCAAAGAACCTTCTTTTCATCGACCATCACCCTTGCCCACCAGAACTCATGAGTTTGCATTGCATTGATACGAGTGCCTCTGCTACCGGAGAGCTCGCTGGAGTCTTGATTCAATCCCTTGGGGTTCCTCTCTCTAAAGAGATTAGTCTTCCCCTTTATACTTCTATCCTTATTGACACAAGTAGCTTCCGCTACCCTACCGTAAGCGGGAAAACTCATAGGCTTTTGGCCAAACTTCTTGACTCTGGTATTCAACCCTCCATTGCTTATAATAAAATATATGGGACTAAAGAAGTCCCTTATCTAAAATTACTTGGAAAAATCTTAAGTGAGACTAAATTGGTAGAGGAGGGAACCGTTGCCTGGATTTGTCTTTATGAAAACCAATTAAAGAAATACAATGTTGATTATGAAGACACCCATGGCTTCATTAATCACCTTCTCATTTTAAAAAAAATCAAAGTGGCTTGCATGTTTAAAGAAAGAGGAGAAAACGTGAAAATAAGCTTCAGGTCAACTGGTGACGTTAATGTGGAGTTCCTAGCACAAGCCCTTGGTGGTGGAGGACATAAACACTCTGCAGCTACTACTCGAAGAGGACTGATGAAGGAAGTTGTTCCAGAGGTTATCACCAAAATCAAACTTATGCTCAAAGAGAGGTAAAGGAATGTCTAAAAAAGTAATCTTAGTCGCAGATGATATAGAAGACGTACGCCAAGCAATAATGAGAACTCTAGGTGAAGACAATTTCACTTTCCTTGAAGCCTCAAGTGGTGAAGCCGCTATAGATATTGTTAGTAAAGAAAAAGTGGACCTCATCCTCTCTGACATCGCTATGCCAAAAGGAAATGGAATTGAGCTCCTAGAAAAATTAAGGTCAATAGACAATCCACCAAAAATTATTCTTGTCACTGGTTATGCTTCAATGTTTTCTGGAAGCCCTTCAGGAGTAAAACCCTCGGCCATTATTGAAAAACCTTATAGGGCTTCTGACCTTGTTCATTTGGTAGATGACGTTCTCAAGTAAATCGAAAATGACAAGTAAACTTTAGCTTTCTAAAATTTTTCCTAGAACTTCACGCTCCTTTTCCGAAAAAGGAAAAGTACCTCCATTTAGAACATCCTTTAATTTCCCTATTGTCGCAGGATCTCTAGGGTTATTTGAAAGATCCCCAGGAGCCTTTCCTTCATGAGTTCCCTCTACTTCTGACTGATTATTGTCTTTGGAAAGCGATCCATAACTATTTTTCTTCTTATTCTCCATATCCTTTATTTTTGCCCTGATTTCTTCCTCGGACATCTTCTTCGAACTAAGACTCGCCGAGTCATGACTTTTTGCTGCCTCTTGTCTCCCTTTCAATGACTTAGCCGGTGAATCACCTCCATTTACCCTGGCCATTCCGCTCTTTGGGGGTACGGGGTTTGAAGTAAAAACGTTCATATGCGCTCCTCATAATTATTTGGGAAGGACTCATGAATAGGGATTGATCTTTCCTTTCAAAGGAATTATAACACGTCACAAAAACCAATTGACCAAGGTAAGGTTTTCTATAACGATGGACAAACTTGATAAAAAAGCCCTTAAAAGTGATTTCACTGAACATGACTCCTTTCTCTTTGATATGGACGGAACAATTATTCAGTCCGAGCCGATTCATGCATTGGCCCTCCAAATAATTTTAAAAGATGAAGGTCTTAATTTAAAAATGTCTACTTTGGAAAAAGATTTTACTGGATTACCTGATCCAGATGTCTATCTAAAAATCTTCAAAGAGAATCATTACGGACCAATATCTAGTAAAAAAATCTTAAATGAAGACAACTTCATTCATTTAAAAAATAAATTCATTTCAGAAATTATTGAAAATATCCCTAACACAGAATTTCAAAACTTTCTCATTCCAGGACTTGTTGAGTTTTTAAAGGAAATAAAAGAAAACAAATGTTTTTGTGGCCTTGTTAGCGCTAGCGAAGAGACTATCATTCATTTAATTTTAAAAAAGGCAAAAATTTTAGACCTATTTGATATTATTACACCTAGGTTAAAGAACAAACCAAATAAGCCAGACCCATTTCCTTACATATCCACAATGACCCAACTTGGAGTTTCTCCTAAAAAAACGGTTATCTTTGAAGACTCCGAATCAGGTTTAAAGGCTGCGAATTCATCTGGCGCAGGGAAAGTCGTCAAAGTTAAATGGCAATTAGATGGCCACTATGATCCTTTAACTAACCAACTCATGGGTTACTAGAATTTAAAAGAAATATTTGCCAATTCCAATTCGTTTTTTCATCATTCCTAAGCTCTATGAGCTCAGGTTCCTCTTCATCATCCAAATCGTTAAGAACATAAAAACGGTTTCCCAAAATATTCGTCAAATTATAAAGGCCCAAATGTCTTTTATGTTCAATCAAGAACTTCAGATACAATAAAAGAACAGGAAGTTTTTTTGATCCAAAAGACCTTTCATCCCTCAATTTTTTTATAAAAATAAAATCCTCAAAATCAGCAAATTGAACCTTAAGTCTTAAGGAAATATCTTCATTAAAAAGAAAATCTTTT
>Ga0115011_10002694_pt1 | contig 12277 bp, 9 predicted proteins | sample TroAtlMetagenome_2_FD_88705 | JGI IMG/M metagenome (GOLD analysis project Ga0115011, IMG submission 88705) | Marine eukaryotic phytoplankton communities from Atlantic Ocean - Tropical Atlantic ANT8 Metagenome | ecosystem: Environmental > Aquatic > Marine > Oceanic | place: Tropical Atlantic... | reverse complement strand
GCGCGCAATCTCTTTCTGCATCGGAAGAAGACCCTGGCGCGCAAACTACAAGAGATCATTCTCGCTTGGGCCTTAGAGCAAACCTTCGAGAAGGATGAACTCATTACCCTTTATTTGAATGTGGTGGAGTTCGGGCCGGAAATTTTTGGAATCAAGGATGCCGCGGCGCATTATTTCGCTACTACGCCGGCGCAATTGACCCCCATTCAAGTGGCGTGGATCGTTCGTCTTCTCCCGGCGCCGAGAAAGTACTATCCGCAATTTGAGAAACGAAAGCTGACTCGGAGTCATACGCGGTCCCTCAACCGACTGATCAAACTCCTGGTCGATCGCGGCCATTTGGATGCCTCCTTGGCAGGTCCTATTGGGCCCGAAGATCTCTGGGCGGGAATGGAAGATCTGCCCCTTGGGCGAACGTTCGAAGAGTTGTCAGCATCGCCGGTCCCGCTGGAGGACGTGCCCGCACTCATGGGACCGCCAACGCCATCACCGTTGCCTGACCCGGTAGCACCCCCCCCGGACCCCTGAGGCAGATTTTGCGTGTTCTAATCGCCCCCGACGCCTTCAAGGGCAGTGCTGGAAATCTCACCGTGGCGCACGCCATGGCTACTGGTATTGCCCAGGCTGACCCCAGTGCCGAGGTCATTAAATGTCCTCTAGCTGATGGGGGAGAAGGGACGTTGACGGCGCTCGCAGCCGCACGGCCCGGCGTCGAGACGGTCGTCCCCGTGATCGGTCCTCATGGTGAGGCCCTCAATGCAGCCTATTGGACAGGCACCGACGGTCTTACGGTCATCGAGTCGGCTCGGGCAATCGGTCTTCCACAGACCCGTAGACGGGACCCATTGACCGCCACCTCCGCGGGCGCAGGCCTGATCTGTAAGGCAGCGCTCGAGGCCGGGCACACACGGATACGAATCGCCTGTGGTGGCAGCGCCACCGTTGACGGTGGGGTCGGTTTGTTGACCAGCCTCGGGTTTGAGTTCCTCGATTCGAGGGCAGTCGCCTTGGCACCGGGCGGAGGGTCGCTGGTGGACCTAGCAAAGATCGTCCCGCCCCCTCAGATCCCTGAGGGGGTCGAGGTCTGGTGTGACGTCAATAATCCGCTTCTCGGCTCACGGGGAGCGGCGACGGTTTACGGGCCGCAAAAGGGCGCAGATGCCGCAGCCGTAGATCAGCTCGAGGCTGGACTGACGCGTTTGGCGGCAGTGATGGCTGCCACTTTTGGTCGCGATGCAGAGGATGTGGCTGGTGCCGGGGCTGCAGGTGGGCTCGCCGGCGGTCTTTGGGCGGCCATGAATGCGACACTTCACCCAGGTTTCGATGTCATCGCAGACCATGTGGGCCTGGATGGGCATCTCGCGACGGCAGATTTGGTTCTCACTGGGGAGGGGCGAATTGACGACCAAACATCTCAGGGGAAGACCGTCGCGGGGGTGGTTGACCGTGCTCGCCGAGCTGGAGTCCCGGTTTGGGCGTTTGCAGGTGAGGTGACCGAAGCGGCCTCTAAATGGGCACCGCAAGGTGTTGTCCTGGTGCCCATTGTCTCCGGTCCCATGAGCCTAGATGAGGCCGTGGCCGCGACCACACGACTCATTCGGCAGTCGGTTGCTCGGAGTTTTGCTCTTTTGCAGACTTCGCTCTCTCTGCCACCGCCGCCACGGCCGCAACCGCCGCATACAAGCTGAATAGAGTCCACTCCAGCCGTTTACCGCCTCGCACCATCAGAGACGCTGCGTGATAGAGCATCAAGGTCTGGAAAAGGGCCATAGACCATTCGTAGCGTGCCCAATCCGCACCAAATACACCGGCAGCTTTCTCACGTGCGACGCTCAGTCCACGAGCGAGTCGCCGGGCTTGTGCGATCAAGAAGCCCATGAGCAAAAAGAGCGCAGGCAGGCCCGTTGAAGCAGCTGTGCCAAGATAGAAGTTGTGAGTGCCACGACCCACCTCACTGGTAATGTCCACCGCGTCGCTGGCGTGTCCGAACTGACCGAACCCAATGCCCAAGAAAGGGGCCTCGGCGATGGCCAGGAGACCGTTCTTGGCGACGATGCCTCGATTGACCACGCTGCTGTCCTGGAATTGGAGACGGTTCTCGATGCGATCGACGCGATCTTGGGCGAAATTGGTCATGGTGAAATAGGTTGCGGCCAAAATGACTGCCACCGCGACGGCGAGGCGGGCAGAGCGACGAATCCACCAGACGAACGCTAGACCGGCGGCGATATAGGTCCCTCTCGAAATCGTCAATACGATGGCGAGCGCCATGAAAAGGAAGGCCCCCGCCAGCAAGACGCGGAGGAATTGATTCTTGCTGCGAATGAGCCACGCCGCGGTGGGAAAAACCCCCAAGGCGATGAGCACACCGAGTAAATTGGGTTGCCCCACGAGCCCTGAGAGTCGGCCCGAGGAGCTCATGAAACCGAGGCCGATGGAGGCGTGAACCAGGCTGCAGAGGGCCATCACGATCGTGATCCGCTCGATGGCTTTGATGTCTCGCACCAGATCCACGACGGCTAACATCGTCAGACCGTAGGTCAAGAGTCGAGCATAGACCCCGATCCCTGTGTGAGGTGAGATGCCGAAGGCGAGGCTGGCCAGGGCCAGGACAAAATAGCCGAGGAGTAAGAGGCTCCGCTCAGGAAAGCGAAAAGGTCTTGGATTGACGAGGCGGTGGCCCAGCCACGCGCCGTTGAGGGCCAGGGCTGCCATGTCTCCCGCACCAAGGATCGCAAACGGTGTACTGATAGACAGTGAATCAAAGAAGGCACCGGCCACGAGGGCATACACCCCCCAGAGCGGATTTCGCAGGAGGAACATCGCCAGGAGTGACACCGCAATGCCGATGACCATCCACTTACCCGAATGAACCGCACCCAGCCCCAGCACTGGCGCTAGACAAAGTCCGATGGCTGCGGCCAGCCTCGCGGGTCGATCCATACCCAAGGGACGTACTTCGGCCACTATCGAGGCTCTCCTCTGTGCTCTTTTGCACTCAGATTGTGGATGCGCCGGTTGGGCACCGCGAACCTCCTTGCGTCGAAGGACCCTAAAGGCGGATACCATACCTCCTCGGCGCGTCGAGATCAGATCATGGTGAGGTCCGTGGACGCAATATATCGATTCATTCCCTTTGTCTTCTTTGGCTTTCTCTTTGGCTGCGGTGGTTTGCCAAGGTCAGAACAGCCGGTGAAATCCATTCAATGGCAGAGTGCCGTCGATGGTGGCTATGTAGCCGGCTGTCTTCGAGGTGAGCAGCTCACGGCCGCACGAAGTCACAGCATCGAACGCTGGGCTTTTGCGGTAGGGGAAAGGCCGAAGCGGCGCTCAGTTCATCGGCTCGAACCGCTCGGCATGGGCGCTGTGTCGGGGCTGCATTGTGAGGGTGAAGTCACGGTCATCGAGACGACCGATGGCCGTCTCCTATCCTTGGGGCCGGCGGGGATTGCCCCCTGCAAAAAGGCCCATGACACCCTCTGCGGACACTCTCCAATAAAACCTCTCGAGAAGGCCGGGGATGTGACGGTGCCCGTCACGGATAAAAGCGGGACACAGTGGGAAGCCGCCTTGCCCGATGGACGTCTGCTCGTTTTGGGGCCTTGGGGCCGCGGTCTTCGCGATGGAACACAATATGTGGATTGGCGCCCTGCACCGGGGCGATTGCGCGATGCCACCTTCGATGGTCGCTCCATTTGGGCTGTCGGTGAGGGGGGTCTTTGGCGATGGATCCCGGGCCTACCCAGTGCACGCCCGATCGCTTTGCCTGCCGCCTTGAGCGGCAAACCATTGGTCGGCGCATTTCGTGATGGCCCATTGCTTTGGGTGCGTGACCAAGAACAGGCGGGGTGGCCGCTCTCCTTGAGTGGAGGCAGCGCGCACCTCGTGGGGGCACCCGGTGTTCTTCCACATCGTGCGCTCGATGCGACAGTTCAACTCGGACAATGGCAAGTCGCCGCGACGCGGGGTGAAAAGGGATTGAGATTCACCGACGACGCGGAACGTACAACGCGAGTGGATACGCTGCCCGTCACGATGCTCGCCCCCCTCGACAATGTGCATTTCTTGGTGGGTGATCGCGAACATCTCACCCTCTGGACTCTGTCTGAATCTGGGCCGCCTAGGCGTCTGCAGTCGTGGTCACTCGGCGGGGCCACGCTGCGTGTCTTTGTGGATAAGGAGCGAATCTACGCTGTGGGTGTGCCCTACGGCATTATCACCGGTAGCGTCTTGTCGATTACAGAAAAGCGTACCAGGCAATCCCAATAATCAGCGCGGAGAGGCTCAGGCCGACCACCAAACCGGTCATCATTGACTTGTTGTCGTCCTGGGGACGATTGGCCGATGTCACCTGCTGCGGCCCGGCGATGGGGCGCTGACCAGTCGTTGTATTCCGCACCACGATAGGGGCACTGGGAGGCCGCGAGGAAATGCTCGGGCGTTCGGCTACGCTCGAATGATTCGCGGTCGGCCCTCTCTCGGCGGTCGGACTCTTTGTGCCCATTTTGGCCGGGGCCGGGTTGGCCCCGAAATCGGCCCGCGGCCCGCCTTGCTCGTCGCGATTCGCTCCAGCGATTTTCTTCTCCGCTGACCCATGGACGCGGACCTTCACGTCGCTGTCTGTACGTTCCGGCGTCTGCCTCGGCGTCGACAAATCGAGCCGCTGGTAGAGATTGGCGTCGATGATGGTCTCTTCACCATCGAACAACTCGAACTCGTTCGCCCAGCCACGTGGATCTACGGGATTGCCGGTGCGGCGACCGGCCGAGACGGGGATGGCCGTCTCAGATTCGGCCACGAACGCCATTTGCTCCAATTCTTCGATGGAGACGAAACCATCGAGTTCACCCCTGACGGCGTTGGCCGAGCTGCTCAAAATTTGATTGGGCGTCGTGCTCTTGATGGCGTTCGAGAGCACTCGCTTGACCAGTACTGCGATGTCGTAACTGGTGACGAGGAGCTGGTGGGTCATCAAATATCGAGACAGTTCGTGCCCGAATTCCTCACAACTTTGAAAGCGCTGTCGCGGATCTCGAGCGAGTGCCTTGAGCAGAATCGCTTCGAGATCTTCGTCCACCTCGGGGTTGAGGGTACGAATCGGGGGAATCTTGGCATCGCGGACGAGCTTCACGGTGTCGAGGTCGGTCTTGCCTTCGAAGAGTCGACGGCCGGCGAGCATTTCCCACAAGACGATGCCCGTCGAGAAAATGTCGGCGCGGTAATCCACCTTTTGACCATAGGCTGACTCAGGACACAGGTAGCCGAACTTGCCTTTCACGACGCCGGGGTCCGTGAACGTTGCTTGACTGGCCGCCTTGGCCAAGCCGAAGTCCACCAGCTTGATCTCGCCCTCACGACTCAAAAGGATATTGGGCGGGCTCACGTCTCGATGGACAATTTCGAGGTGACGTCCATCGGGATCTCGGCGCTGATGTGCATGGCTGAGGCCTTTGCACACCTCGATGGTGATGAAGACCGCTTGCTCTCGCGAGATGCGGACGCCCCAGTCGTGCATGGTGCCCAAGAGCGCTTTGAGATTTCCGCCGTCACACCATTCCATCACGATGAAATAGCTGTGGTCGGATCGGCCCACGTCGAAGGTCTGGATGATGTTCGCGTGGTTCAAATGGAGCGAAAGACGCGCTTCGTCCAAGAACATCGAGATGAACTTCTCGTTCTTCGACAGGTTCGGCAACACCCGCTTGATGGCGACGAGCTTTTCAAACCCGCGCATACTGACAGCTTTGCCTTTGAAGACTTCTGCCATCCCGCCTGCGTCGAGACGTTCAACGATGCTGTATCTCTGTTCGGACATCTAGGGCGTGTCGCGGGAGTGAAGGCCAACAACAATTAAAGCCGAGATTTGCCGCGCTGGCAACGTCGTGAGGGTTGAACCATAGTTAGAGTGAGGAGATCGCGACGCAATGGACCCTGACTTTTGGCGCAAGATATTGGCCGACGGAGCCGAGAATTTGGCTCGACGACTGCAGTCGGGCGAGATTGAACGGACCCATCGAGGACCTTTGCGCGCGCTCCTCGTACGGGCCTTTGATGCCCTCGATAAAAATGAAATGAATGTCGAGCTCGCGAGAGAGGTTGACGCTGCTGTGGCCCTCAAGGTCCAGATTCCAGCACCGGTTCGACTCACTGGACCCAGAATGATGGGGAACGTCGACGAAGAATTCGTAGAGCGACTTTGGGCGCCGGAGATGCTGGTCGACATCCTGCTTGGCCGATTGCAGCGCTTCTTGGCCTGTATCAAGCGTGAGGACGTTCGCAGGTTTCTTCGCACTCCCACCGAGGGGAGCGGTCCTGAGATGGATTTCGAATATACGGAGGGATGAGTCAAGCCGACCAAGTTCTTCCGGCGCCGTTCTTTGTCTCTAGCTGTCCCGAAAACGCTTCTTGTAGAGGTAAAGCAAGTCAGATGCGGTTTCTTCGATGGCGCGGTCCGCCACATCGATGACTGGCCAGTCGGGTCGGCTTGCATAGAGTTGGGCCGCGTATTCGATCTCTCGCTCGATGTGATCCTGCATCCCATAGGCCGTGTCCGACGGCATCCCCAGTGATTGGAGGCGTGCCTGGCGAATCCGGAAGAGTGAGGCGCTGTCGATGGAGAGGGCGAAGATGCGTCGCTGGTCAATCTCGAACAACTCTTTGGGCGGCTCGATCCCCATGACGATGGGGACATTGGCGACCTTGTAACCGCGTTGGGCGAGATACGTACTCAATGGGGTCTTGCTGGTTCGCGAGATGCCCACGATGACGATGTCGGCCTTGGCGAGATTGCGAGGATGTTGGCCATCGTCATTCTTGACGGCGAACTCGACCGCCTCGATCCGTCGGAAATACTCTGCATCGACGGCGTGGAATTTTCCGGGTTCGGCCAGCGCTTCAGTGTGGAAAAACGACGCCAGCTTGCCCATCAGCGGACCGATGAGATCAATGTCCGTCACCCCGGCGTCCGATGACAGCTGTTGGAGAATCTCCCGCTGCTTCGGATCGACGATGGTATGAACTAATAGCGCTTCTTCTTTAGCAGCGCGTTCTACGATGTCTTCCATCAATTCTTCTGAGCGTGTCCTCGGAAAAATATCCATAGACGCCGTGGCGATATCGAATTGTCGCAGTGCCGCGTCGACCACACTCCGTGCGGTTTCCCCGGTCGCATCGGACACGACGAAAATCTTTTGGGTCATCGGTGCACCTCAGCCCCCCAGTTGGGCCTTGATATTGCCGACGCGGCGCACTTCGTCAAGCCAGATGATTCGATTGGGGCAAAATGACTGTTGCGACTACCCCACCACCCGTTCGGTTTTCGAGGCTCAAATCACCCCCGAGGCTCTTCGCTAAAGCGTACGAAGTATAGAGACCGAGCCCTGTTCCACGCCCCGGCGGCTTGGTGCTGAAGAACGGCTCGAAGAGGTGACGTTCTGCTTGCACTGTGAGACCGGGCCCCCGGTCCAATACTTCCACTTTGAGCAGTCCACTGTCGCTTCCGACGATCCTGATTTCACCGTCGGGTCGCGCGTCACGGGCATTTTGGAGGAGATTCACGAAGATCTGGACCATCGGGTCGAGGGGCGTTCGGAGATCGCCCACCGGGCCCAGGGCGACCGCGACTCGAGCCTTTGCTTTGGGGAAGACGACTGTCACAGCGCGCTCGACGGCAGCCGAGACCGTGGTGGGTTCACTCTCGAGCGTTGTGATGGGCTCCGCGCGTCCGAGGAGCGCATGGGTGATCCGCCGGCAGCGTTGAACCTCTTCGACGATAATATCGGCTGACTCCATCAGATCAGCTCGAATCGAGGGGGCAACGGCGAGGCCGTTGAGCACGTCGAGTACGTCTCTACTGAGGGTTTGAATGGTGGCCAGCGGGGTGTTGAGTTCGTGGGCCACACCATGCACAGCCCGACCGAGGCTCGCCAATCGCTCTGTCTGCATCAACAGACGCTGATCTCTAATCTGTCGAGTCCGATCGAAATAGAAAAGGAGTGTCCGCTGTCCGCCAGACACAGGAAAGGACAGCATGTCGTAGATGTATTCACGCCCGTCCTTCACGTATTCGAACTCGAAACGCGTGGTGGGATTGCTGAGGACCTGATCCAGGCTGGGTTGTGAATTGCCTTCAGAATCTCGAGGATCGCCGGGACACACCCATGCCTCTTCGATGCGCGGTCCGAACAGTGACTCCGCCTCCGGATTTTGCCAAATGATTCGTCGTGTTTCGATGAGTTCGATGCCTGCATCCAACACGTCGAAGGCCGATCGAACCATGGCATCTGATTCCTGCCTGGCCGTCGTTTGCTGGCGCAGGGCGTGGGTGAGATGGAAGGCGAAATAGGCCACCATGGAGACGGTAAGGAAGACGGCGCCGCCGGCCAAAACCAAGTCCATGGGCGGCTTAGGGTTCCATTTCCCGACTTGAAGCGCTGGAATTTGAAGGCTGAGGAATTGGAAAGCCAAACCACTCGCCGACGCCAAACCTGCGGGCCAGAGTGCCTCAGCGCCGCCCACCAAAACCGCCAGGAGCACCGGGAAGACATAGAATGCGATAAAAGGGCATTCAGCACCGCCGGCGGCCCAGATGACGAGGGTCAAAGCGCCGGTGTCGAGAAGTGCTTGACGGATGTGTCGATCATCCGTTTCCCCATGGGAGCGGGTCCGTCGCCAAACCATGAGGTTGGTGACCACACCAAGCGCCACAGCGAGGAGCGTCACCTCGACGTTGACTCCAGGGACCAAGCCACCTGTTGCCAACATGGCGGAAAAGGTCACACCGGCCAGTGCCAGCCACCGGAGACCCACCAGCCAACGTAGGCGGGCAGTGGTACTCGTGAAGTTGGTCGACATGGACGAAGTCTAGCAGTACAGCTCTCAAAAGACCCGTTGGACGGCTCCATCGTATCGGTCGGTTTACGGTCATCTGCTTGACAGAATGGATAATGGACAACGATATGGAGAGATGCGCTTTGTGCTCCTCTGTGTGATGTGTCCCTTACTCGGTGCGGGTGTCGCCCAGGCTCAGCCCGATGGTGGCCTCGAACCCGAGACGCCCCAGGCGTTGCCCGTATATCCCTCGGCAGACGAGGATTTCAGTTCGGATCAGAAGGCCTTCACCGATGCCGAGACTGAACCTGAACGCCTTCTTCGTCTTCGCATCGAGGGAGAACTCAAGCGAGTTGGACCGCCCAAACGACCCTACGAGAAATACCCGCGCCTCACTCTCGTGACTGAGGCTGCACTGGGCACATTCGGCGCAGGGATCGCCGGTGTTCTCAGCGGGAATATTGGCCGACTCTTCGATGAAGGGGATCCCAACCAAGCTCTCGGTGGACTTCGTGGCCCGGCCATCGGTGGTCTAGTCGGCACCTGGCTGGGGAGTGGTCTCACGGTCTGGGGAGCCGGCGCGCTCTTCGGTAAAGAAATCCGACCCGGTATGAGCCTTCTCGGTGCCGGCGCGGGGGCGCTCGTGGGGGGCGCGGCCAGCTTTGGCCTGGCGGTGGCGCTCGAAGACGAACCTCAAACAGCCGCAACGGTGGCGGTTCTGCTGACGCTGGCCGCGGAAGTGGTGGGGGCGATTTGGCTGGGAGAGGCGACGCTTCGTCCCCTCACAGCAGCCGAACGGGGTCGAGCGGTACGGGTCGAAGCGCCCTGAGTAGGCTCAGTTACAGGGATCGATGAAGCAGTCGGCCGGCTCGAAATTGGGGGTCGGTACCTGCTCGCAGGAGTTGCCGGTCGCCAAATCTGGGGCCCAAGTCCACTCGTTGAACTGAATCTCACCGATGTGCTCTGCGACGCCGCATTGGTCGAAACCGCGAAGCTCCGCTCGGCGAACCCAGCGTGTTGTCTGTCGATAAAAGACACCAAACTTCGAGATGGGCAACGCACCGCTAAAGCTGGTCACGGTGGTGTCACTGGTCGAGGTCGACCACGTACGTGATTCCGAATCGCTCAGCCCGCTGGTGACGAGATCCGACGAGGTCGCCCCCTGGCTAAAGTCCCAGGTTTGACTCTCCGTGCGGGTGTTGCTGTCGCTGTGGTCAGTCGCGGCCGAGCGGGACAGGGTGTATGCCCCACTGACGTCTTCCGAGCGATTCTCGGTCAGGGTGCTTCCGAACCCACGGCTTTCCGAGGTGTTTCCACTCATGCCGTATCCTCGATCCGAAGAAGACGTTCGGCTGAGGCCGTTGGTCATGCCGACTGAACCGCCTGCGCGAACGCCGGTGGTGACCGATGTACGGCCCGTGACCTTGGCGAAGCCTGGGACAGAGCCCTCAGCCTCGGCCCCTACAGTGCCCGACCAGTTGCCTTCGCCGTAGAGTCGATTGAGTCGATCTTCGTAGTCGGTATTGCTCTCACCTTCCCGTCGATTCCAATTCCAAGTTTGTCCATCTGTGGTGCTGTAGTTCATGTCGTTTGCCTCGCTATTGTCATAGCGGAGGCCATGGCTCTCGCGGAGACGCTCGTCTTCACGTTCCGAGCCGCCCAGTGTGCGACTTTGGCTCGTGCCTTCGCGGATCCCCTCGGACCATGTCTCGCTCTGGGTGTTGCCTCGGCTCGCTGTCCATTCGTTGCGGAAAGTGACATTGACGCTCTGCTGACGATATTCAGTCCGCGCTTCGCTATAGGTCACGCTGCCGCCGAGAGTACCCGGCATACACCCAGAGGCGGGCACCGGCTCGTAGCGCTGTGCCAAGAGCCGCTTTCCAGAGTTGATGACCTCGATGGGACGGTGAACGCTAATGGGCAGCGCGGTCTCCACCTGTCCGCCGTCCGCGTCCTCGATGATGACGCGGAGGGACGCCACATAGGACTGCTGGTCGCCGGGAATTGCGTTGAAGAGGATGGCTTCCTCAGCCCCCAAAATGTCCCGCTCGATGGGGCTTTCGAACTCATGGACGAACTGCAACGAGCCCGTGCTGTTGTTGATGCCGCTCAATTGGTAGGTGAAGCGGACGGGCTTGATGCCGACCGCCCGCACCCCGACCCGGTAGGCGAGGCCGGCAAAGGCGCGGACTGCGGGTGCCCCACAATTGGCGTCGAGCGGCTGAAACTCTTCGATGATGACCGAGGGGCCGACGTCGAGGGTCACGGGCATGGGATTGGTACCTTCGATCACAGTGCCCGCAGGCGTCTGCGCCGTGATGTGCAGGTGGCCGTCGAATCGACCCGGTCGATCGGAATTGGTAAAGGGATTGGAGAAGGGGCCGAGTCGCGAAATACGGAAGACGGTCACCGGGACATCGTAGTGGCTTCCGAGCCCATCATAGACCGAGGCAAGAGGCACATTAACCTCTTCGACCTGCCCATCATCGGTGGTGTATTGCCCTGTAAATCGCAGATTGATCTGGGTCTCGGACGGTGCGTCGACGTCCCGTACGAAAATCTCGAAAGACTGGCCAACCACCAAATTAGACGAGGACATACCGACCACGCGGAGACCCGCAGGATCCAACTCGGGGGTGTCGGCACAGCCGGCGAACGCGACCAGGGCCAGACTGGCCACGAGGGGGATATAAAGCATTTTCACGGTCTTCATTCTCAACCCCCACACGGTTCGATGATGCAATTGGCGACGGGTAGACGACTTGCCGGCGGGTCTGCACTACAGGAGTCGGCGAGGGCCAACTCGGCTGCCCAGGTCCATTCGTTGAACTGGAGTTCACCGGCGTGGTGAGCAAGGCCGCACATATCGTAGGTTCGGACCTCCGCTCTTCGGACCCAGCGGGACGTCTGTCGGTAGAACATGCCCACCTTGGCTGCGGGAATGGCGCCGCGAATGGTCTGGCTCGTAGACAGACTTTCGGAACTGACCCACGTACGAGACTCTGATTCGGAGCGACCATCGGTAATGGTTTCGCTTGCGGTGGCCCCCTGGGCGAAGTCCCAGGTGCGCGACATGTCCCGCGAATCGGTTTCGCTCTCGGTACGCTGCCGTGAAGTGGAGAGGCTGTAGCTCCCGCTCAGGCTCTCGCTCCGGCTTTCCCCAACGGTGCTCCCAAAGCTTCGGCTCTCGTCCCGGTTACCACTCATCCCGTATCCGGTGTCTGTGCTGACCCGGCGTCGATTGCCCTCGGTCCCCGCGGTACTCGCCCCGGCTTGGACACCCACGGTGGTGTCCACGCTGCCGCCGACCTTGGCGAAGCCCGGCACAGAGCCTTCACCGCTCACGCCCACGGACATCGACCAACTGCCTTCGCCGAAGATCATGTTCATTCGGCTGCTGTACTCTTCGTTGCTTTCGCCTTCGTTGATGCTCCAGTTCCAGGATTCT
>Ga0115011_10002693_pt1 | contig 12278 bp, 13 predicted proteins | sample TroAtlMetagenome_2_FD_88705 | JGI IMG/M metagenome (GOLD analysis project Ga0115011, IMG submission 88705) | Marine eukaryotic phytoplankton communities from Atlantic Ocean - Tropical Atlantic ANT8 Metagenome | ecosystem: Environmental > Aquatic > Marine > Oceanic | place: Tropical Atlantic... | reverse complement strand
TCACTTAGCAGGTTCAATTGCTAACGCTAAACTTGCTAACTCAAGCATAACAGTTACAGATGGTTCAAACTCTACAGCTACAGCTCTTGGTGGTACAATCACCTTTGCTGGTACATCAAATGAGATTGAAGTTGCTGAGTCTTCAGGAACAATCACAGTTGGTTTACCAAACAATGTAACAATTGCTGGTAACCTAACAGTATCTGGTACAACTACTTCAGTATCATCAACAACAGTAGAAGTTGCTGATCCATTATTACATTTAGCAACAAACAATGGTTCGGCTGATGCAGTTGATATTGGTTTATATGGATTGTACGATACATCAGGTTCACAAGACCTTTATGGTGGTATCTTTAGAGATGCTTCTGATTCAGGTAAGTGGAAGATCTTTAAAGACAACCAAGCTGCACCTACTACAACAGTTAATACTTCTGGTACTGGTTATGCGGCTGGCACATTAGTTGCTAACTTAGAGGGTAATGTAACAGGTAATATTACAGGTAATGCTGATACTGCGACTGCTCTAGCAACTGGTAGAACAATTGGAATGACAGGAGATGTTGTATGGACATCAGCTTCATTTGATGGTTCAGGCAATGTAACAGGTGCTGCAACAATTCAAGCAAATGCTGTTGAGACAGCAATGATTAATGGAGATGCAGTAACAGGTGCTAAGATTGCTGATGATGCTATTGATAGTGAACATATTGCTAATGGTGCAATTGATTTAGCTCATATGAGTGTTAACTCTATTGATTCAGATCAATATGTTGATGGTTCAATTGATACAGCTCATTTAGCAGCAGATTCAGTAACAAATGCTAAGATCGCTGATGACCAAATCGATAGTGAACACTATGTTGATGGTTCAATTGATACGGCTCACCTTGGAGATCTACAGGTTACTACTGCTAAGATCGCAGCGGATGCTATAACTGGTGCTAAGATTGCGGACGATGCTATTAATAGTGAACATTATACTGATGGTTCTATTGACACAGCACATATTGCTGATGACCAAGTAACTGAAGCGAAGATGGCAGATGATGCTATTGGTTCAGCTCAGTTAAAGACACTATCAACACTATTGATTATTAACGCGGCTGGTACTACAGTGAAAACTTGTCATACAGCAGGAGCATAAATATTAACAACGTCTATTTATACTTTTCTACTACAGATGAGTATAAATAGACTTAACTAAAGGATATAAATAATACTATGGCAGCAAGAACACCAGTAAAAATAGATTCAAATAACTTAAAGGAGATGTCAGCTGACGACAAGACTGCGATTATTAACCGTGCAAAATGGTTATACTTAGCAGATCAGTCAGTAACATTGTCTGTTGTTGGTAGTAGTGGTACTTTAGATGCTATGAGTGATACACGACTCCAAGCAGGTTCAGCTACGACTCATGCAAGTAGCTTTAGATCTGCAGGTGATACTCCTGATGTAAGCACTGTAACAGTATCGTATGATAAGATATCTGAAACAGAAACAGGTTCATTAACATTTAATGATAACGGCAGTACAACAAGAATGCCAGTATATGTAAATGCAAGCAATAACTTACAAGCTATGACTCCACAAGAGATGTTTGATACATATGCAGATACTCTTGTTGATGCAATTATTGCAGCATTACCTTATCAAATAAGCACATCTACTTCAGCTCCATCTGGATATACTAATGTTTCAACAACAGCGGTATTTACAGATACACGAGCAGATGCGAGTGCATATACGGCAGGTGGTATTACTGAAACACAAGATCAACCAACTACAATTACTAACTTTTATCTTCACAGAGCAAATGGTACTGAAACAGAATATACTGCTAAACCATGTTATATTAATGGTGATAATAATATTAAAGAATATACTGAAGCAGAATTTGATGCTTTAATAAAAGAGATGATACGTTATGTAGCAGTGAACTTAACTTCACACAAAATCAGATACGCTATTGGCGGGTCTGGAACCAACTTAGGTTCTGGTATGACAGACACTAAATTGAATAGTTCGACATATGCACAAAGAGAAGTGGGTGGAGATGACTATCGAACACAAGAGTTTCCGGCTGGTTCGGCAACAACAATTAATACATATTACTTAAAAGCGAGGAAAGCATAATGAGTTTAATTACTAAAAATACATTTGTATCAGCTCACTTCATTGACCAGGACAGGAAGAACCTTGAAGTTTTACTGAACATGGATCATACAGGTGAGTTAGAACTAACACCAATGGTCATTGAAGCTGATGAATCACAAGCGGATTTTAAAGCTCTTATGAATTTGACTACGATGGATAGCATTCATGAAGAAACATGGAATGTTAAAAAAGCTGAGAGTGAAGCTTTTGTAGCAACAGCTAAACAGGTTTTATCGGACACTGGTGTACTAGAGCAGGAAACTAACCTGTCAAAAACAAAGTTATTCCCTACAATTGTAGACAATATCTTTACTAACATGGATAATGAAGATCATTTATTTGCATTAAAGTTAGCCTTATTTGAATTACAAGAAGTACGTGAGTCAGATAATGTTGAAGCAAAGACTGCATTAAGAAAGAGTTCAAATAAAATTGAAGTCTTACAACATGCATTTGCTATCACAGGTGTGAGAAACACTCTTAGTGATACTGATCCAGTAACAGATCCAGTTGAAAACCAAAAAGCTTTAGATAAACAAGCAGCTGAACATAAAGCTGATAAGAAAAAAGCTATAATGAAAAACGTAAATAAAGCTAAAAAAACTAAAACAACTAAGAAAAAATAGTTAACGCTTTAACAACCAAGGGGACCACCATCCGGTCCACCCTTCTTCCATAATGTGGTGCATCTGTCCTAAGGTGCACACATTGAAGTAAGGATCACACCCTTCCACTTTAAACTTCGGGCATACCGGATCATATATGTCATATTCTATTTCTTTATAATACCATTCATCACTACCCTTATTATATTTTTCCATGTACATATCTGCATAAGGCCAAAACTTCTCCCATATATGAGATACATCTCCAGTCCAAGAAACAATTGATGAATTGAGTGGGGTATGTGCTGGTTCTCTCCACCATTTATCATCTAATAGTGTAAAGTTTTTTCTAAATAGATTTGGTAACCTTCCGTATATAATCATATCTAAATCAAAATAAAGGTTCTCACCATCTCTAAACTTGTCATACATCTGAAATTTATTATACCAATTACCATATAAATCTGTTTCAATAACTTCAAATTGGTCATACTGTATACCTGAATAAGTATCAATCATGTGCCTTAAGTTATCAACATGCCATTGAGTAAACTTATCTCCGAATCTACAAGCTATTATTCTTCTCATTTCCAATGATCCTTAATCCATCCATTACGATTATTGTGTATATTATTCTCTAAACCTGTAAAATGTATTACTTTGATATGTGGATTTACTTCATCCATAAACATAAAGTCACCAAATTTTTCGCAGTATATTCTATTATTTGATGTATCTTCATCAATATCCATATCACACTTACCTATCCATTCTTCAGGCGTTTTAATTAACTTTATATTATGTTCATCAGCTCTCCAATTAACATAGTTTTGTTCTCCATAATATGGAAAATGTACTTCTCTTATATCATAGTAATGCATTTGCCAATACTCAGGATTTAAAATAAAGTCATCCCATACATACGATAAACTACCAGATTTAAATTTATAAAATCCTCCATTTGTGTGTAGCTTAGATTTCCACCATATACCATAAGTAACTAATTCGTTCTCCTGTACTGGATGTCCTATAAGGTCATCAACATTACCAGTAATAACCTGGTCAATATCCATAATTATTATATCATCACCTGGATCTTGATAACCATAATAGGGAGAAAAGAACTTTAGTTTATGCCAATGCTTTTTTACATTGCTATGATGATTATATGGTAATATTATATCAGCTTCGACATTAGGATTATCACTAATACAAATTGATTGAAATGGTATACTACAGTTTCTTCTTATACTATCGTATAATTTACCTACATAGTCTGGCGTGTATCTATCACCATAATATACTGTGCATATCTTAAGCATCGTATCTTCTCCATACAATATCAAAGTCTTTACAAATTGCATGGACTATTTTTGCTGAAGCTGGTACAAATCTTTGCATATCAAAAAAGTAATGCCATCTTGGATTAAGCCATTGTATAGGAGTATTTGTTGTTTTTACTTTATATGAAAAGATTGTTTCATTATCATATCTAAACATATCAATAATATTTTGTGGGTATATATCAGATTCTTCGTATCTTAATCTTGTCATAAGATCTAATGTTTCACGAAAATCACCCCAATAATCTAATTGTTTTACATGTTCTGCCCTTGCGCCAACAATACCAGTATTGATTACATCATTATCAGGATGATAACCACCATCTATTAACATCGCTTGGCAATTATAATATTTTGCTGATGGACTACGAATGCTTTGGCTTACTTCTACATTATGAACAATCTTTTCATTATTGTCAAGGACACATATACCTTTAGATAAATCCCATTCTTCAAAGAAGTTAACTGAATGATTCATCGGTATAGCATCAAAGTCTAGATATAGAATTTCGTCATAACTCTTTGATAATTCATATAATACATGTAACTTATAGAAATTTATTATCTCATATCCAGTAACCTCTGGAAAGTCACGTTTAAATTTCTCTTCGAACTCTATATACCTTTTATCATATAGGTACATCTTAAAAGGTACACCTATACGTTCAGCATAAACTTTTTTACATTCAATTAATCGATCATAATGTTCTTTAAAGGCATCAACTGTTACAGTTGCTTTCTCTTCTGTGTCCCATTTACTTTTTGATGTTGTGCCATAATGTTCAGGTGCCGGTATGTCGACATAGATACTATAGATTATTCTTTTCATATCTTTCCTATTAATAGGTATCTGGTACCTCTCTCGTCTTCTAATTCATCCTCTGCCAACACTTCTGCACCGGGTGGTAGTTGTAGTTTAAACTCTTCTATGCTATCTACGCAATTAATATGGCCTTCAATATCATGCATGTCATTTGATGTAAAAGCAAAGTGTGCTGTAGGTTTAACCCGATCCCACCATGCTATATCATATACTGGCCAATTATTTTCATCTGCACCTTTCCATTCTCTTCTATAATCACCATCCCATTCTAAAAAATAATTATGCGATGATCTAGGGCCCTTTGGTCCCCACCATTTCATTGGTAACATATGTTCACATGATGTATTAATAAAAATATCAGCATCATTATATGCTTCTTTATAGTCTTCAAATAAGTCACCAGTTATCCAATCAACTTTAAAATATTCTTCAAATAATCTATTTTTACCAATAGTAACAACATTATCATCAAAATCTATTGCAGTAATTTTACGAACCTTATCGTGTAGTAATGGTATAAGAATACTTCCATACCAACAACCCCAAATAACAACTTCGGTATCTTTATTTAAAAGGTTGAGATCATCTAATCTTTGAACTAAATTGTTTTTAGCTAAGAATTGATTACGACTAAATGAATCGTAAATATCATCTTTAAAGTTTGGTTCATGCTCAAAGGCTGTAAACACATTATCAAGTAAACTAAAATCTATATTTTTTGTATTCGATACATTTAATATATTTTTAATATATACTAACTCATCTCTTGTTAACATTTATAACCATCCGTCATGTGTCACTTTTTTAATTAACATCCAATCATTAATTACTAATATATCTATAGCTGTTTCACGGAACGTGCGGACAGCATGCCACGGTTCTTCTACGATAGGTTCTTGAGAATTAAAACTAGTATTGAGTAACATAGGTATATCTGTTATCTTATAGAATTCATTAATAATATTCCAAAACCTTATGTTTTGTGACATATTTACTGTTTGAATTCTTGCTGTACCATCAACATGTGTTACACCAGGAATCTTATCAGATTTAACAGGCATAATTCTTGACATGTATGGTGATGGTTGATTTGTATCAAACCAATCTTGATAATGATCTTCTAGTACAGCAGGAGCAAATGGTCTAAAGTCTTCTCTCATTTTTATGGTTCTATTGATAATATTTTTTATATCAGGATTACGTGGATCTGCTAAAATACTACGATTACCTAATGCACGATTACCACTCTCTCCTTTACCTTGAAACCAACCTATTATTTTGCCATCAGCAATTGCACTAGCAACTACCTTTATATCAAGTGGTTCCCAATGTAAGTTTTCATAACCCCATTCAAAAGCATCCATTTTACTTGGGTTTCTTTTTTTACCAAGTCTATTTTCAAGATTTTCTGGCCATTCACTATAGTCCCAACCAGAATAAGTATCTACTATATGTTTATTTCCATTTAATACATAGTCAGCATGTTGATATGCTCCGCAAGCTTGGCCTTCATCGCCAACCGCTGGAGGTACATAAACATTTTCCCATACCTTTGTAAACTCTTCATTCATGTATCCATTATAAGATACACCACCAGCAACACACAAATTATTAGAAGATTTAAGTGGATAAACATATTCTCTTATTTTGTCTAATGTAAATATTTCTAGAGTATGTGCTAAATCTTCCTTTCTATATCTTTTTAAATCAATGTGTTCTTCAAATTTCTCTTGTTTCTTTTCAGTAATTGGACCAGCAAGTATTGTTTCGAATATTTCATAAAAATAATCATTTCTTCTACCATAACCAGATAATCCCATAAGTTTACCTGCACCTAAAGTACCAAATCCAGTAAGGTTAGACATATGATTCCATAACCAACCAATAGGTAGTACATCAGATAGATCAGTCATATTATCATCTTTATCAAAGAAACAACATCTATATCTATTGCCAATACCATCAATAGCTAATTTATCTGATTGTTCATAGCCTGAATTAATAAAGGCATATGCTGCGTGAGATTGATGATGATCTATAAAATATATGTCATCTTTATAATAATGATCCCATAATTTTTTAGGTTGCCATTCAAATATTTCCTCATGACCCTTGAGGATGCCTTCTAATAATTCTGGCTTTGACATCCTTACTCCACCGTATGTGTATGTGAATGCTAGTACACCATCATCAGGTTTATGGAAATATTCTTTTGTGAATGCATCATTAAGTTTATAATCACTAGGGTTTAATACATCTGATTGATGAGCATAAGCTTCTGCCTTATAAGGTAGGTTATGCTTAAATCGTGTTTCCCTTTCTCTTTGGTTATGCCATACCCCATCATATGTATTGTGATCGTGTAGGTTTAACGCTACTCCCATTATTTTTTTATTCATTTAGTATGCTCGCATATTTTTTAATATTAAAATGTCCTTTTGGTTGTACATATTCCATACAACCTTTACAATAGTTTTCATATTTAAATAATCTGAAATTCATCATCTTATCTATATTCTCTTGAGTGATCTCAAATTCTTTTGATGTGATAGCATTGTTTGCAAACTTCTTACTACAATGTACCAAGTTTTGGTTCTCAAAATTAATAACAGGTACCATAGGAAATGCTGCACACATCTTTCTATCTATCTCTGCTGCCTGCATATTTAATTTTATTTCATTAAAATCTGGTGCTCGTCCATTAAACTCTTTCCACAAAGTATTCTTATGATCTAATTTAGCCATAGCTTCAGGATATAGATGTTTATACTTCTCAAAGTTAGGTGTCTTAATTACTAGATTATAATTATTCTTATCATTTTCAGGGTGGAAGTCATATGATTTTGGCCCTAATAGAGATATTTCATGTTCATAAAAGTCTAATATAAAATGTTCAACATAAATGATATTCTCATCTTCTAATACTTGTGGGTATCTTCTACGAACAGTAGAATTAGATAGTACTTCGCATACATGATTAGGATTACTTTGAATTGCTTTGATTACATCAGGTAAATTTTTAATTAATCCAGGTTCACCGCCAAGCAAGTTACATCTTACTTTATAATTTCTTAAATAGTATAAGGTTCTATTTAAGAATTCCATATCAACTGTTAGATTCCTTTGTTCTAAAGTATAGCTAGTACAATAGTGGCAATCCTTATTACAGGACATTGTCAAAAAGAAATCTATTGCTAGATATTTATTCTGTACGTCCGTTAATCTTATCATATACAAATTTATTCAATGCTATTACTAGTTTTGCTTTAGGTTTATCTTTAAACGGTACATCATTCCATTTAGGATAATCTTGCATAGTATATATTTTTTCTATAATATAAGAATATATATCTTCGCAATCACCCTTATGTTCTTCATTAAATATTTTATCATCATTTATAACATAAAATCTTACATTATGGCATAACGCTTCTAAAGCTTCATCATTAAGCCAGTTCCAGTTACCGTCTTTGTCAATTAATACAATATTTTCGTGGATTACTTGTATCATGCTAAAATCATAATTGTGTTTGTTATTTCGTTTATTTCTTCTTCAGTCAAATATGGATGCATAGGTAAAGTTAATATTGTTTCACTTATTTGTTTTGCATTTGGGTAATCATCCTTTCTATGTTTTATATTTTCATACATCGGATGTTCACTTATAGGTTTAGGATAATGTACACCACTACCTTTTATTTTTTCTTTAATTGCATCTCTTGTTTCTGTGTCTTTAAACCTTACTACATATTTATGGTAAGTATGGTATTCGTCATCTGTCGGTTGTTGTATATGTATATCACACATTTGAAAAACATTATCATACTTCTTTGCAATCTCTTGTCTCTTCGCATTCCAATCATTCATCTTTGTTAATCTAAAATTAATAAAGTCAGCATTCATACCAAGCATCTTAGAATTATATCCTAATACTTCATGTTCACCATGCTTTCTTAATTTTCTAAATAACACAGCTTGTTCTTTATTATCTGTGAGTACTGCACCACCTCCAGCAATACCAGCAACTTGTTTGTTTGCGTTAAAACTAAATGTACTAATATCTCCTATATTACCTGCAACCATATTGCCTTGCTTAGTCATAAGCGTAGAACCTATGGCTTGACAAGCATCTTCAATAAACACTATATCATTCTCTTTACAAAAAGCTTGTATCTCAAATGTATTAGATATACTTCCAAATAGAAATGGATAAACAATTGCTTTTGTTTTATCGCTTACCATCCTCTTTATACTATCTAATGATATATGATATGTGTCTAAGTCTACATCGCAAAATACTGGAACAGCACCAGCTAGTGATACACACGAAGCTGAAGAGATCCAAGAGAAATTAGTTACTAATACTTCATCATTAGATTGCAGATCTAAACCTAATAGTGCAAAAAGTAAAGCATCCGTTCCGCTACTACAAGCAACTGCAAACTTTCTACTTGTTAATTCTTTTAAACTCTTTTCAAGAAATTCTATATTTCTTTCTTGTTCTTTCTGCATTGAACTATCAAAGATTTCTAAATACTCATCTTTATGTTCTAAATAATCTCTATCCCAACCAGTCATAAAAATACTCCGCTATTAATTCTTGTCCTGCTGCATTCGGATGGTTATCATGCTCATCTATAACATAAGGTGCTTCTTGCTCTACACTCCATCCTATTACACCACGATTTACTGGCCATCCACCAAGAGTTCTTGTAATTGGCCAACCAATAAATTTACTTGTATCTATTTTATTTTCATAACTTAAAATGAGTTGTATTAATTCTTCTTCATCTCTTTTCTTATCACCAGGATATGTCATTCCATCTTTAAAAAGATCTTTACCTTCAATTACTACTTCACGTTCAGTAGGAGCTAATCCATCTATATAGTCTTTATATAGATCTATCATTTGAGTTTGAAAATATGGTAAATTATATCTTTCACACATATGTTGAAAAGCTAAAAAATATCTTAAAGATCTACGAGTAAAATATATTAAATCACCACACGAATCTACCCTTTCTTGACCCCAGCTTCTAGTACCATTTTTATATCCTGTTTGAAAATCTCTTCTTTGTGCTTGAGACCAAGCGGCAACAACTAATCCTATTCGTTCTTTAGGTATATCCATAACACAATCTTGTAATGTAGAAAATATATATTCATTACCTGAACCAGAATATGCTAAATTAATTACTTCCATATTTAATTTTTTACCTAATAACTCTGGCCATTTAGGCCAAGATGTATCCATATCTGGATATGCTGCTGATCTCATATTTTTATCAGTAAAGCTATCTCCACTTACTATTAAATATTTTTTATTATTCTCATATAACACTATGATATTTCTCCAATAAAACTTTTGCTATTAATTCGTGACCTAGTTTACTCGGGTGTGTATCAACTTCTGATATTTGCAAATCATTATCCGCATCATGAAATCCACCAAGATACGCTAAATTAAAAGTAAACCCGCCTAGTTCTCTTGAGATTGGCCAACCAAAAAATCTTTTTTCATCTATTGCTTCATCATATTCTAATATAATTTTATTAACTTCTTCTTTTGCTTTATCTTTATTACCATTATACTGCATATTATCATTTGGTTCCCTTAAACCTTGTTTAATTTCTTCCTCGGTAGGTGGTAATCCTCTTATATAATCTATGTATAAAGGTATCATTTGGGTTTGCAAATAAGGTATATCATATCGTTCACACATCATTTGTAAATTCATGAAGTGTCTCATACTTCTTCTTACCCAACCTTGTATATCACCATATGCATCAACTCTTTCATTAGACCATCCTTTAACATCTATAGCATTTTTTATCCATTCTTCTTGCCAAAATAATAAGTTGGCTTCGTCTTTAAAATAATGTTCCTTATCCATATATTGCGTCTCACCACCAAAGGCAAAAGGATCACGCATTCCCATACCGTCATTCCATTCACTTTGCCAACTAAATGGACCGGATTTTCCTCCTTCACATATCTGAAAATCTCTTCTAAAACCTTGAGACCAAGCAGCAACAACTAAGCCTATTCGGCTTTTATCTTTTATTTTAAGTACAGCATCTTGTAATGAAGAATATATGTATTCATTACCTGAACCAGATCTTCCTAAATTAATACATCTCATACCTAGCTCTTTAGCCATAATCTCTGGCCACTTAGGCCAAGATGTATCCATTTCAGGATGAGGAGCAGATCTAAATATTGGATCAGTAAAACTGTCTCCGCTACAAATTAATAATTTTTCCATCTTTGACAACTTTTGGAATAGGTAAAGATCTTAAAGATCCATCGTAACCTTTAGGTGGTTTATCTATTTTTGGTAAGTTCTTAATTGGATATAGTTCATCACCAAATGCCCAGTTTCTTTCATGACACCAAAAACATTTACCACATACTCTCGTAAAATTATTTGTGTACCATGCTGTACCAGTACATGATTTAGTATGAGGATAAATTTCTTCTAATAAAAACGGATGCTGGAAATAAATATCAGCAATAAATTTTTTATCAACATTAATAAATGGTTGATATATTTGCCTAACCATTGTTGGCCAAATCTCTTCATGAGTTCTTCGTGGTTCACTTACATCTAAGAAACCACCAGCTATCATCTCTGCTTCAGAAGGATTTTTTGACATGCCATCAAATCGTAATGGCCTATCATATTTTTGCATAAGGCTTGTGGTAATACGATCAATTAATAATACCTTTACCATTCCAACAACAGTCATATCTTTATATCTTTCATAATGATCTATGCAATATTGCGCATCAGCAAAATGCTTAGGATCTTTATCGTCAAATTCAAATACTTGTATGTCTTGTAAGTTAGCATGTGGAAATTCTTTCTGCATTTTTTCAATAAACATAATGGCTGAATCTGCATCACCTGGAGCATTTAAGTCTCTACAAGTATATGGTAGCCATTCAATATCTGGGAAATGCGTTAAGCAAAGGTATAAAGCAGATGCTGAATCGCATCCGCCTGAGAGTGATACTAAAACTTGCTCAGGTAATCCATTCTCACCAAGCTTCACATTATCTAAATTTTTACATTCTTCGGTATCAAAAAACGGTATCGTTATTCCATTATAAGTTATTTCCATTATGTATTCCTAGTGTTTCTCCATATTTTCATTGATTCTGTAACATTAAAGTATTCTTCATTCTTAATTTTCTTTACAGTATTTTCCTTGCTTGGTGCTGGAAAATTATTATATATATCTTTCATACTATCACGTACATTTCTTGCTTTAGGATCAAATCCTCTATTTGTCTTAATTAATAATAAAGTAAAACCTTCATCTGCTGCCATTTGTTTTGCTATT
>Ga0115011_10002692_pt1 | contig 12278 bp, 15 predicted proteins | sample TroAtlMetagenome_2_FD_88705 | JGI IMG/M metagenome (GOLD analysis project Ga0115011, IMG submission 88705) | Marine eukaryotic phytoplankton communities from Atlantic Ocean - Tropical Atlantic ANT8 Metagenome | ecosystem: Environmental > Aquatic > Marine > Oceanic | place: Tropical Atlantic... | reverse complement strand
TCATTTCATATTGTTAATTACAATTCTCCTGGTGCAACTGGTGCGCCTGCTTATTCTGCTTTAATTATTAAAAAATTACAGGACAAAGGAATCTTAAAAAAACCAAATTCTCAAAAAAATACGCTATGGAATTTTGATTCTGTAATAGAACAGATTTAATATTCCTTCAAAAATGGTAATTTTATGTTCCCAGATAGATGTTCTGTTAAACAGAATGGACGTGATTGTGTTAATCCACCAGAATATGTAGTGGAAATTGTACATAATGATGATTCTTACATGGTTGGAATTACATGTGAAAAACACAAAGATGTTGTAACTGTAAAAATTGGTGAATTACAAAAAATAGGGAAAATCCCTGAAGGTACACTTGAATTTCAGAAACTCAAAGCTGTTGGAACTGATTGTGTTAAAGGCAATCCTGATGATGTTTTAATTCAATTAGACTAAACTGAATAAAGTAATTTTTTCCCTTCTAGTGCTAAAATCAAATTTCTTGCAGTAATATCTGACATTTTTTGTCTTGTTTCATTAGTTGAGCTTCCGACATGTGGTGCCAAAACAACATTTTCTAATTTTAATAATGGACTATTTCTTTGAACAGGTTCTGATTCATAAACATCCATTCCTGCACCCTGAATTTCTTTTTTCATCAACGCATTAACTAATTGTTTTTCATTAACAATTTTACCTCTAGATGTATTTATCAAAAAAGAAGTTTTTTTCATTTTTTTAAAAATTTTTGAATTCATTAAATGGTGTGTATCGTTATTGTATGGAACATGCAGTGAAATTATATCACTATTTTTGTAGAGCATATTCTCTGAAACATATTTTGCTTTTAACATCTTTTCAATTCTCTTTGATATCGGTTTTCTATTATGATAAATTACATTCATACCTAAACCATTTGCCTTTCTTGCAACTTCTCTTCCAATTCTTCCCATTCCTATAATTCCGATAGTCTTGCCTGATACTTCCGTACCTGTATAATCATATGCGCCGAAGATCTGATTCCATTTTTTATTTCGAATAATTCTATCTCCTTCGGAAATCCTTCTCAGCACGTCTAGAATTAATCCAATTGTTAACTCGGCTGTGGCATTAGTTAAAACCTCAGGCGTATAGCCAATTTTGATTCCTTGTGATTTTGCAAAATTAACATCAATATGATCAAAACCTACGCTAAATGTACTGATTACTTTGAGATTTTTTGAATTCTTTATGACTTCTTTGTCTATTGTGTCATATGGATGACAAACCAAGCCATCCATATTCTTGATTTTATCAATTAGATTTTTTTTTGGAATTGGAATTTTACCTGTATGCAGTGACACATTACATTTCTTTTTTAATTCATCTAGTGCAGATCTGTGTAGGCGTCTTGTAACTAACACATTGAAACGTTTTTTCATTAATGTATGGTCAAACCATTTATAATATTTAATCATACTATGATTATTGTCTTCTTCTGATGATTTTCTAAATTGTTCTGAATGTACAAAAACAATAGAACAATGTATCTGTGTTTGCCCTTATTGTGGTGAACGTGATAAATGTGAATGCGCGTTATTTGATGCTGCAACAGGTGAATGAAGTGGTATCTGATTTTACATGGATGATTGGTGGACCACAAGGTAGTGGTGTTGAGACTGCCGCTAATATTTTCTCTCAAGTTTTCTCAAAAATGGGATATCAAATATTTGGAAAACGTGAGTATTATTCTAACATAAAAGGTGAACATAGTTATTTTGCAGTTAGAGTTTCTGACAAACAAATTCGTTCTAGTATCAAAGGTACAAACATGTTAATTGCATTTGATGCTGAAACTATCTTTCGTCATGCTAATGATGTTCTAGAAAATGGAATCATAATCTACGATTCAACTTTAGAAAATATCAAAGTCTCAGATGTTATTACATTTGATAATGATTTTAAAGAACGAATGGAAGGTTTCTTAAAATCTAACAACAAAGAGAATACCATTAAAGGAATCTTGGAATTGGCATCTGAAAGAGGTGCATCAATACATTCTGTTTCCTTTCGTAGTCTTTTGTTTGAACTTTCTGAAAAAATAGAAAATCCTCGAATTAAAACTATGATTCGTATGTTCAATGTTTTGGGAGTCTCTCTTTCATTAGGATTGTTAATGATTCCTACAGAAAAATTAACAGAATCTATAAACTCAATTTTTTCAAAGAAAAAAGCAATCGCTGACATGAATGTATCTGCTGCAAATTTTGCTTACAATTATGCTGCAGCAAAGTTTGGAAGTACAGATTTTAAATTCAATATTAATGAGATTAAAGAAAATACACTTCTAGTTCAAGGGTATTATGGTACATCCATTGGGAAAATAATTGCAGGATGTAGATTTCAATCATATTATCCAATTACGCCTGCAACAGATGAAAGCAATTTTCTTGAAACCAACGAAATACTTGAGATTAATGAAGATCGTCCTGGTTCAACACTTGTTATTCAAACTGAAGATGAAATCTCTGCAATAGGTATGGCAATAGGTTCATCATTAACAGGCGTACGTTCTGCAACATGTACATCTGGACCTGGTTTTGTATTAATGATAGAATGTTTGAGTTGGGCAGGCATTAATGAAGTTCCTGTTGTGATTACATTTTATCAAAGAAGTGGACCTTCTACTGGTTTGCCTACCCGTCATGGCCAAGATGATTTACTATGTGCCATTAATTCAGGTGTAGGTGAATTTCCTAGAATTGTTTATGCATCTGGTAATGTATCAGATAGCTTTTATGATACAGCTAATGTGTTTAACTACGCTGATGTTTTTCAAGTTCCTGTTATACATATGATGGATAAATTCATTGCTAGTTCTGTCACTACCTGTCAACGATTTGATGAAACTAAAGTCAATATTGATAGAGGAAAACTACTAGATGAACCTCCTTCAAATGCTTACAAAAGATTTGAACATACCGCCGATGGATTATCGCCAAGATCAAAAATAGGTTTAGAAAATGGAATATTTTGGAATACTGGAGATGAAAGTGATGTTGAAGGTCATATTTCTGAGGATCCAGTTAATCGTGTAGAAATGATGGATAAAAGACAGTCTCGTCTTGATTACATTCTTGAAAAAATTCCTGAGTCTGAACAAATTGTCAAACATTCTGATGGTGAATTTTGTGTTGTTTCTTGGGGTTCAACTCAAGGTCCAATTCTTGATGCAATTGATATGTTGAAAAATGAAGGAATTAACATTGGATTTGTTGAAATAAAACTTTTACATCCATTCCCAAAAGAACTTTTGAAAAAATCATTCTCTAATTCTAAAACGATTATTGATGTTGAGGCCAATTACACTGGTCAGCTTGGGTCAATAATTAAACAAAATTTAGAAAAAGATCCTGATTATTATATTCTAAAATACACAGGAAGACCAATGACATGTACTGAATTATACGACACATTAAAGAAAATTGTAAATAATAATGCTGAAAAAAGAGAGGTTTTAACATATGGCGCTTAAGGTAGGAGATTACAAAACAGATGTACATAATGACTGGTGTCCTGGATGTGGTGATTTTGGAATTGTAAATTCCATTCAAATGGCACTGGCAGAAATGGAAATTCCTCGTCATGAAACTGCAATATTTTCTGGTATTGGGTGTTCTGGAAAAACATCTCATTTCATCAATGTATTTGGTGTTCATACTTTGCATGGACGTGTTTTACCTTTTGCACAAGGCGCAAAAATATCAAACCCAAATTTGAAAATCATAGCCGTTGGCGGTGATGGAGATGGACTTGGAATAGGTGCAGGTCATTTTGTTGCAGCTGGTAGACGTAACGTAGACATGACATACATCATATTTGATAATGCAGTATATGGATTGACTAAGGGACAAGCATCACCTACTCTAAAATTAGGTGAAAAAACAAAGTCCTTACCTACTCCGAATACAAATTATAATGTAAATCCAATTGGACTTGCAATTGCTAGTGGTTTTACTTTTGCAGCAAGAGCCTACTCCTATGATATACGTCATCTAAAAGATATAATCATTGCCGCAATTAATCACAAAGGTTTAGCATTTGTAGATGTTTTACAACCTTGTCCAACATATAATGACATCAATACAAGAGATTGGTTTAATGGTGTAGATAGAGTTGATGAAACTACCAACAAGCCAATGCCACGTATTTACAAATTAGAAGATACCGATTATGATCCTGTTGTACATTATAGTGATGAAACTGAATTAAATCAGAAAAAAACACAGGCAATTGTAAAATCACTTGAATGGGATACAAAAATACCAACTGGAATATTTTATAAAAATGAACTAATCACTCCATATACTAGAAGATTAATTGATAAAATTCCAAATTATATAGAAAATCCTTCGGCGTTACAAAATATTTCAAAAAATAATGCTCCTGTAACCAAAATTAATCATATACTTGATTCATACAAAGTCTAGTCATATTGACAAATGATTATTAGACAGTTTTTTCTATTTTACAACTATTGAATATAACTGAGGTAAATAGAATATTTAGAAAATCAATTATTAATGAATTTTTTATTCCCGAATTGACAAAACTTGATTTTAAGAAATCAAATGTAAAACATCCTGAAATACCTACTGATGGTCTGATGCAATCTAATCTACTTCATATCTTCTTTGATGTCGAAACTGGTAATGATTATCCTGATGGTGATGAATGGTTTATCACTGAATTTCTTTTTCCATATCAAATGAAATTACCTGATAATCTGAAGGGAACTGATTATTTTACAACTATATCTGTAGAAGAAGGAAAAAATTTTTGGCATCATCGTGAATTAGTTCGTTACAAATATGGAAAATCCAAGAAACTAGATGAATCGCTAGATTTTATCGAATCAAAATATAAAGAACTACATGGATTAGTTGAACCGCTTGAAAAAGAAATTAAGTAGATAATTTCCAACCATTTTTAGAATTTACAAATTTCTTCTCACTTGTAAATACTGTATTTAGTCTCCATCTGGCAGCTTCTTGATCAAAATTATAAATTACACTTTTCACATCCTTTGGAATATTTTTTTCATCTAAATGATATGGTAATAATTCAACAACAAAATCTATTTTTTCAACTTCCATCTTAAACCACTGACTTTCATCTGATTCAATAACAAAATTAATGTCTGGTTGTCCTGAAAAATTTAGATTAATTCTAATTGCTTTTCCATCTCCTCTCCTTCGTTTCATTTCTTTAAAAACTCCTTTTAGTCTATCCCATTCTTTATAATCAAACCATTTGAAAAATTCATCATTAAATGAATATGGAAACGATATCTCTAAGTGACTAACAAATTTTTCTTCATATGTATTTTCAATTTCTTCATCTTCTGTTTGAAATCTTTTATCCAAAATGCTTGTAATCACATTAATTTCCCATGGAGAGATACCATAATGTTTCATGAATAATGGTTTTATTTGATCTGACACGAACTGTATTCTTCTGATTAATAATTAAAGCTTCAAAGTGTATGCAAATATTTCCACAAATACATTGCGCCTACAGTTCCAATCATAAACAGCATTGGTTTCCATGCAAAAACTGGAATATCTGGAGTAACTAATTTTATCTTGTATTCATCCAAAACTTTGTTAACATATTTACTAATTCTTTTATTCAAAATATCATATTTTATTCCGTTTTTCTTTAAAATTGATTCAATTTCATAAATTACTGCAGTACGTTGACTGAACAAATGTTGTAAATAATCTCTTGATATCTCTACTTCACCTTGAATTGAAATACTATTTTCTGTATTAGAAAATAATCTAACATGCATTTCCCATGGTTTTTTTAATTTCAATGATAATCCATCTCCAATTTGGAGTGGTTGTTTATGTTCAAATTTTACTGTAGTAAATCCTTCATCAAATAGAATTTTTCGCATTTTTTCTGCACTCTCTTTAACAATCAAATGCAATTCTTCTACTCCAGTCATTTTATCAACATGAATTTTGTCATCTTTATCGTCTTGGCACAAAACTGTTTTTGGATATCGGGTTTCATATTCCATTAAACCATCTTCAAAAAATCTCATATTTAATGCTAATCTGGATGATAAATACTCATTAAATCAATTACTTATCTAACTATGTGAAATCACATTCTGTTACAATTTCTAAAATTTTAAAAAATTATAATCTTTGTGAGTATTGTACGGGACGTTTAATCTCAAAGCTAGTTGGAAAACCTTCATCTAAGTCACTTGGAAAAAAATATCTCATAAAATACAAAAAAACATCTGCCACAAAATGTTACATATGTAAAAACCTCTTTGAAAATCTTGATTTTATGTTATCAAATATTTATGAAAAATCTGATGATGTTGATTTTAAAACATTCAATCTTGGCATAATTTTAAAAAATTCATTTCTTGAAAGAGATGATTTGATAAAATCAAAATTTAAACTCAAAGGAATTGAAAATATTAAATTTGGAGTTTCTGCTGAAATTATAAAAAAAATATCTCGACGAACAAAATCTAAAAGAATTGTAGATAATCCTGATTTATTCATACAAGCGAATTTCAAGGATGAATCTTGTACTATTCGAACAAAACCTCTTTTTGTTTATGGTAGATATAATAAAAAAATCAGAAAATTACCTCAAAAACAAGTTTTATGCAAAAGTTGTAATGGAATTGGTTGTCATAATTGTAATTTTGATGGATTGGAAACTTTAGAGAGTGTGGAAAGTAACATCTCTAATTTCTTAATAAAAAAATTTGATGGAAATCAGGTTAAAATTAATTGGATTGGTGGTGAGGATCAATCTAGTTTAGTTCTTGGTGATGGCAGGCCATTTTTTGCAAAAATACTAAATCCAAAAAGACGAAATAGGATATTACGTAAATCTTTGAAATTAGAAGATATTTCATTATCAGAATTAAAAAAAATTCCAATACCACCTAAAGGATCAATTGCGTTTAAATCTAAAGTTTCAATAATTATTGATACAAAAAAACCAATATCCATAACTCAATTAAAAAAATTAGATATTTTGAAAAACTCTGAAATCCATGATGCTGGGAAAAATAAAAAAAATACCCAAAAACGAATCTACAAAATAAGTTATAAAAAATTAGGAAAAACCTCATTCCTCTTAGATTTATTGTTAGATGGCGGAATACCAATTAAATCATTCATTCAAAACTCTGAGATAACGCCCAATGTGTCTGAATTATTAGATAATCAATGTAGGTGTAAAAGCCTTGATTTCAAAAACATAATTCTCTAAACAAATCAAGCTTTTTTATACTAATTTTTTTAATTTAACTATGAATCCTTTAGAAAAAGTCTCAAAATCTTTTCAAAATGGTATCATACCAAAAACAATGTATGAATTAATTCAAAAAAGATTTTCTCTTGTATCTGATGGAATTCAAAGAATTGAAAAAGCATCATCAGTAAAATTTCCTATTTCATACGTAGAGCCCTCGATTATTGTTTCTGGAAATACAACCTCTCTCGATATAGGAATTTTGTATGCTAGAACTATCCCATTAGTTGTAAAAAATTCAATTCATGTAGTAATACAGATATCTGCTCCCCTAGTTGCTTTTGGCCTAAAAGGAACTATTCATGCAATTCTAGCTCATGAATTTCTTCACTATCTCGAATTAATGACACGACTGTCAAATAATGAATTGATTTCTGATGAAATTTCAAGTAATTTATTTGAAAATGTTTATTCTGATAATACTAGACTACTTGAGCCTAGAAGTGTTTTCAATGATAATACCTTGATCTCACATATAACAAAAAGATTTCCTTCTGGATTTCGTGATTATAAGTTAGAAGATAAAGTAATCAAATTTTGGATTGAAGAAAAATTACCTGTATCTAAAATTTCATTAGACACTAACACTGTAAAATTGAATGCTACACAATTATCTAACATAAAACTAGATGAATTGTTACTACAACAACTTGAAATTATTAAAACGAAAAATTCTAAATTACGAAGAAAAAAACTTTATTGAATAAATTCTGTATCGCCACATTTGCCACAGGTTCTTCTATTCTTATGTTCTGACATAAAGACACCCTTTCCACATCTAACACATGTTTTTCTTTCTCTTGATACTTTGTCATTATCTACTTTGTAATACTGACTTACTTTAGGACTGAATCCTTTGTGACCTTTTTTCTCTACAGGCATTATTCTTTCTTCTCCTCTTCAGCAGGTGCTTCAGCTTTTGCTTCTTCAGCAGGTGCTTCAGCTTTTGCTTCTTCAGCAGGTGCTTCAGCTTTTGCTTCTTCAGCAGGTGCTTCAGCTTTTGCTTCTTCAGCAGGTGCTGCTTCAGCATCCTTCTTTGCCTGTCTATCCAATCTTTCAAATATTGTTGGATTAACTTGCTTCTTTGCTAATTCTTCATTATCATAAACATAGAACATACCTGTAACATTTGGTCTACCTGTTTGATTTTTCATATTGATTGCAATTACTGTCTTATTTGACAAGTTGAATTCTTTTGTAATCATGTCTACTGCTTCTTTTCGCTTCAGTTTTCCTCCTAGACCTTGGAAATTACATGTAATTTCTCTTCTTGAGAGGAATGAATTTTCAATATCACTTACTGTTTCAATCATTGACATATAGCAAAACCTCTGAATAGTTCTTATAAATCTTCAATGAATTGACAAGAAATTTAAGAAATTCTAATCCCTACTAGTCATGGAACGCTACATGCTTCATCTAAAAAATTCATCAGATCTAAATCGAAAAATGGCTAAAGATATTTTACGAAAATCCAGGGTCATCACATCTGGAATGAATCGAACTTTGCGTGATTGTAGAGTATCAAAAAAATATGTTGAATTAGACACAACAATAGATAAATCTGATTTAGATGAATTAATTGATAAATTATCATCAATTGGTCCATTAGATCATGCAAAACATGTGGTTGAAGAAATTGTTGAAAAAGAAAAAGCGATTTCTGAGGGAATAGATTATTTTAATAATGAAAGATTTTGGGAATGCCATGAAATCCTTGAAGGTGTTTGGAAAAATTGTGATGGTAATGAAAAATTCTTGGTTCAAGGTCTAATTTTAGTTGCAGCAGGATTGGTTCACTATCAAAAAGATGAAGATCAAGTTTGTATTAGTATATTCAATCGTGCGTTAGAAAAATTAGAAAATTCAAATGGTCAATACCATAATATCGACATTGATAAAATTAAACAAACTGTTACTGAAATGGTAAATTCAAAATCTGTATCTATCTTTTTGATTTAATAATCTCAATTGCTTTACTCACTACCTGTGCACCTTCTAACAATCCGATTTCACCTTTTTTCGCAAATTCTTCGGTAAACCTCTCTGAACCATCATTTGTAATTCCATCTCCTGAAATTAATACTGGAACTGGATCGTCACTATGGCCTTTGTTAATACATGGAGTTGCATGATCTGCTGAAATCATAACTGCAACCTTACTAGTATCGATATTTTTCAAAAGTGTACCAAAAAATCTTTCATCAATTTCTTCAATATTTTTCATTTTCCCAATTGCATCTCCATCATGTCCAAATTCATCTGGTCCTTTCAAATGAACGTAAATTGCATTTTCTGTCTCCATTGACTTTGCCGCAACCGTTGCTTTTTCTTCATAATCCGTTAAGCCTCCTGCACTATACGCTTTCATTTCAAGAACGTTTGATATGCCAATTTCAACTGGCATATCGACAATACATGAAAAGTTCATAGAATATTTTTCGTTAATTGTTTCAACTTTTGGGTATTTGTTTCCTGCATCTCGTAATAAAATACTATTAAGTAATTTTTTCCCTTTTGAATCTCTCTCTTTGTTTGTTTCACTATCTTTTAAAATTTGCAATGATTTTTCTGTAAATTCATTGATTAAATCTGCAGATAATTTTGCAGCATCTGTTTCATCCAAAGGCAAACATCTCTCTATTTTTAAGAAATCACCTACTGCTTTTGCTACTCCCATTCCATCTACTCTGGAATAAGCTGGATCTGTGTTTGTGATATTTGGAGTTAATGGGTGTTCATCTCTTATTCTAACAATAACTCTATGTCCTATAGTTGGCATAACAAGAACTGTTGTAAGTGGATTTGAAAATTTTAATTTCTCTTCAATCTCTTTAGATACTGCTAACGCATCTTCTCTTTCAATATGTCGTCCTGCTCTTCTATCTATGATGACATCTTTTTCATCTAAAGTTGAAAAATTTCCTCGCAAAGCCAAATCTCCATCTTTAAAATCCATCCCTGTCCCAATCGCCTCAATCACTCCTCTTCCGGCATAATCTGCATGATGAAATTTGTATCCTAACATATTGAAAACTGCAATATCTGATTCCGGAGCAATTCCTTTTCCTACTGAAATCACCTCTCCCATTTTGCCATTTTTTGCTAACTTGTCCATGTTTGGAGTTTTTGCTGCTTGCAATGGGGTTTTATTTTCTATATCTGGATGTGGTAAATCACCTACTCCATCTAATAATACATACACTATTTTGATCTGAGAATTTTCATTCAACGTTTTTGAAAAAAGCATCTTCATTTTAAATCTTCAAAACCTAGTATTTTTTGAATAGATCATTTCAACACTTTTTAATGATTTTTTTTCTCAAATATTGAATGGGGAATTTAAGAAAAGATCATGTTGCTGAAAGATTTGTCATTGTAAATGAAACTAAAACTAAACCATCTAAATCAAAGAAAAATCCATTTAAAATTGGAAATGAATCCCTGACCAATCCATCTGTTTTGTCTTTGGTTCTAAAAGATGGCATGCTCCAAAGATTACAAGATGATGAAGGAGATTCTGTAAAAAATTGGACTGTTCGTGTTGTTCCTGCAATTAATCCTGCGGTGGATATTGAAACTGAAAATACATACTCTGAACATCCTTTGTATAGCGAACCTGCATATGGTTATCATTACAACATAATTGCTTCTCCTGACGAAACCAAAACTTTAGCAACAATAGATGTCGAACAATGGGGATATGTTCTATCGGTAGTTCAAGATAGGCTGAGATGGCTTTATACGCAAAAAGGTGTTGCATATGTTGCAATCTATGCTGACAGCGGTAAGAATTCTGGAACAAAAGTTCAACACCCTCATCTACACATGATGTCATTTTCAACAATACCTCCAAAAATAGAAGAAGAAGCAAATTCTTCTCACAGGATATTAAATGAAAAAGGTGTTTATCCAATGAGTCAACTTGTGACATCTGAATCAGGTGGTCCACGTCAAATACTCCAAACTGAAGGATTCATTGCATTATCTCCATGGGCACCATCCCATCCGTATGAATTTTGGATATGTCCTAAAAAACACTCGACTAGCTTTTCAAAAATTTCTCAAAAAGAAATCAATGATTTGGCTCTAATAATTAGAGCCACACTGGGTGGTCTATCAAATTCCATAAAGGATGTTTCATTTAATATGGCATTTCATTTATCACCTGAAAAGAAAAACAGTAAACAGATTCATTGGCATGTTGAAGTATATCCTCAAACTACTCCGTGGTCTGGCTTGGAACTTGGATTTGGAATATTTCTGAATGAACTAACTCCTGAAAAAGCTGCTGAAGAACTAGGGGCCGCATGTAGAAAAGAACTTTCTGCACTAGTGGGAATTCTATAAAACAAAGTTATAGTTTATTACATCAAAAAAAAATTTCTTTTTATGGCATTAGAAAAATACATGGCAATTGCAGGTTTAGTATTATCCATTTTCTTTGTTGCAGAAGTTTTAACTTTATTTAATTTTATGATAGATCCTTCGGATAATGATTCATTTGGTTTTGAAGCAGGTCCAAAATTATACCAATTTATTTCACTTAGTATCGCACCTGCTACAATAATGATGGGTGTTTCATTTCATTTGTCAAAACGATATGGTTCTAGATTGAATGGAATGTTAATAATTCTTAGTGGTGTAATCATATTGCTTGGAATGGCTTATGCATCTACTATGATTGAAGATCTAAAACCTAGTTTGGTAGACTCTTCTGTTGAGATGGTACCTCTTATTTCCATGGGTCTATCAATTCCGATTATAATCGTAGGTGCCAGACTTTTAAAAATTAGACCTAGAAAACCAAAAAAGAACTATCTTGAAGACGGCGATAATTTCTAAACGCTCATCTTTTTCTTATCTGAATTTTGACCTGCCATTAGGTTTTGTTGCTGTCTTATTCTCTCAGCAATTAATCTGTAAAGTGATCTAAACTTATCTTTAGTTTT
>Ga0115011_10002687_pt1 | contig 12293 bp, 5 predicted proteins | sample TroAtlMetagenome_2_FD_88705 | JGI IMG/M metagenome (GOLD analysis project Ga0115011, IMG submission 88705) | Marine eukaryotic phytoplankton communities from Atlantic Ocean - Tropical Atlantic ANT8 Metagenome | ecosystem: Environmental > Aquatic > Marine > Oceanic | place: Tropical Atlantic... | reverse complement strand
GCCCATCGGCAGCGTCATCTCCACTGGGGGCAAGAAAAACGGCATCTTGGATGTCGCCGTCAATCCCGTCGCAATTACTGTCCAAGAAACTCTCGTCGGGCGCGTCGTCCAAGTCCGCAAAGCCTTCATCGATGGTGCCGTCACAGTCATTGTCCATGCCGTCACACGCTTCGCGACTGGGCTCCACATTGTCTTCACACACCCCCCATTCGCCGCCGTTACACGTCGAGCGACCTTCTTCACAGGTACCGATGTCACTGCCGCAGCTTCGCGTGAGGGTCTCGTCGATGGTGCCATCGCAATCGTTGTCGGCGTCGTCACACTCTTCGAGGGCGGGGGCCACAGCCCCGACGCAGGCCCCCCACTGACCACCCGCGCAGGTTTCGATGCCGAAGACGCACGCACCGACATCGCTGCCACAGTCGCGGACGATGTCTTCATCGGTAAGGCCGTCGCAGTCGTTATCGAGGGCATCGCATTGCTCCACCCCATCGTTACTGGGGGTACAGGCGTACTCGCATCCGGTGGCCGGATCGTCATCGAGGTCGATGAAGCCAGGGAGACAAGGCCCGATTGCGCAGTTGCCCCCGATACATTGTGCACCCGCATTCATGAATGCACAGGCGAGATTGCAGGCACCGCAGTGGGACACGCTGGTCAGGAGGTCGAAGCCTTCGTCGACGAGACTGTCACAGTCGTTGTCGACCTCGTCACAGGCCTCGTTGGGATTGGGTGATTGGATGCAGGGGCCGTATTCACAGCCGGTGAGTGGGTCGCCGTCGATGTCGTACCATGCTTCGACACAGTCCCCCATGGTGCAAACGCCCGCCTGACACATCGGGTTGGCGTTGACGTATTCGCAGGCCGTTCCACAGGCGCCGCAGTGGGCGATGTCAGTCTCTAAATCGAAACCGTCGTCGACCACGCCGTCGCAATTGGAATCGACGCCGTCACACAGCGTCTCCTGGGCTTCGTAGGCGCCCGGATAGTCACAGATCCACTCGCCATTCTCGCAGGCTGGGAGCGCATCGGTGCACACCCCTTCGCTGAGGCACGATAGGGCTGCCGGTGGCGGTTCGTCGACGGCTTCGTCGGTCAGAGCATCACAGTCGTTATTGAGCCCGTCGCAGAGTTCAGGGGCGCCTTCGTGAATGGTTGGATCATTATCTACGCAATCCAGCCCCAAACATTCTCCCTCATTCCCATAGCCATCTTCGTCCATGTCTACGCAGGGGTCGCAACTCCCCCCTTCGGGGATACACAAAGAGAGGCGCTCTCCATCACTTTCTTGCTCTTCGCAGCGGTGACCATCGGGACAGGGTTCGTCGTCACATGAGCGGGCACACCGCTGACTCGCGCCGATCGTGATGCAGCGGTCGGCGAAAATGCCGCACTCGCCGCTGTCCTCGCAGAGTTTGCATTGAACGTCGCGTCGGACAGCAATGCAGATGAAAACGGCGTCGGGTCCCGAGTTGGTCACGCCGCGGCACTCGTATCCATCGGAGCAATCAGCATCATTGGCGCACCGCGGCGTACAGACACGGTTGCCTTCGGGACTGTGGACACAATATCCACTGTCGCAGTCTTCGTTTTGAGCGCAGTCGCTTCCATCGATGCCACTCGGATCCATGTCCAGGGCCGCATCTCTGGCGAAACTCATGTCCATGAGGGCGTCTACCTGCATGTCGAGGTTGATCATCCCCGTGTCAAAGGGGGTCGCCGTTGGAGCGGGGGTTTCACCACACCCGCCGAGGGCGAGGATGAGACCGATCAATACGGAGATTGGGTGCTTCATTGAGATCTCCCACGATTTCGGATGCATTATCGGCAATCGACCCAGGTCTTGGCCAGTGGCATAAGGGTTCGCGGCTTACGGCGCATATTCGAATGCGCCGACATCGGGCATCTGATCCCGAGCTCGACCGTCCAAGTCGGTGCCCGGACTCCCAGCGATCTTCCCCGCATCGACGATGGGGGCGTCAGGGCCCTGCGCGCGGAGGTCGAAGTCGGGTCCCATAGGCGACAGGTATCCCGGGTCCGCCTCGAGAGAGTGCTGTCCGAACCCCGTGTCCTGCCAGCGTGCGAGACTGCTGTACCCCAGGGCCCAGTTGGCGCGGGGGTTATCGTCCGCCAGGAGGCAAATATTGTGATCGATATCATCGTACCGGGTCAGGTCACGATCTTGGTCGATGCAGCACGAGTTGAACCCCTGACTGAGGTTCACGATGGCATTATTGACGATTTGGTGCCCGCGCCCTTGCCGATAGACTTGGATGGCGATGGCAACGGTATCGATCTGGCGTCCGATCCAAATGGAGTTGTTGCGAACCACGAAGGCGTCCAACTCACTGTCCTCGAGTTGTACGCGGCGATCGGGCCCCACGATGCCCTTGAAGGTCAGCATCTGCTCTTGAATCACCACATTGTTTTCCACCACGCAATTGGCGCAGGCGCTGACCCCGATGGCAGCGCCGCCCATATTGAGGACACGATTGCCACGGATGATGACCTCGCTGAACCCTTCGACTTCGCCACGGGTTGCCGGGCCTACGGCGATGCCGTCACAACCCTGACTCACGGTCCCGAGAGGTTGATGAATGTGGTTGTCCGCGATGCTTACGGATTGGGCCAAGCCGAAGACGCCGAGGGCAGGCAGAAAGCAAATACCGTCTTCATCGAGTGAAGAATCGGTCAATTCATTGCCCCGGATATTGATGTCCGTGCAGCCTTCGGCGCAGTCGAAGTGCACATTGTGATGGGTGAAATCATCGCCCCCATTGCGGGCAAAAAGCGTGTCCAGCAACGCCACCCGTTCACCGCCTCCGAGCCAGCCTGATTGCGCGTTGTCGGTGACAACGGCGTCGCTCAGGGTGAAATCGGTGACGGAGGATGCCCGGATACCGATGGACCAATTGCGGATGGTCAACTCTCGCAGAGTAATGGCCGCCGCGCCGGGATCGATGCGGACACCGTCCCCCATTCCCATACCCACAATAGACAGACCTTCGACCACCAACCCGCGCCGGGCAGCGGGGATCACGACGGTGCCGACGATGAGCGGAGGTGGAAGATCGGCCCCACTCTCGGGGGGGGCATAGGCGCCAATGGCACAAGGGGTGTCCGCATCGCAGCGCAGTTGACCGGGCAAAATTACGTCTCCGAGAAAGCGGCCACCGCGACAAAAACGGACGGAAACACCGGGCTCTAATGCATCGAGGCGATCAGGTTCGGCCAGTGGCTCGAGGCTTCGCCAGGCGGTCTCAGGGGTACGGCCGTCAGCCATATCGTTCCCTGGACGACAATTGTCTTCGCCCTCGGCACAATCGCAGACGAAGAAGACGGAGGGGGCACATTCGAAGCCGCCTGCCGTGTTGATGCAGAGCGGGTCCGTCGGACAGTCGTGGGTGCCATCGGCGCATTCGTCGATGTCGTCACACTCATAGCCGTCACCGCGAAATCCATCGGGACATTCGCAGTCATAGGTGCCGATCCCGTTGGTACAGCGCGCGACATCGGCGCACTCGTCCGTCTCCATTCCGCATTCGTTGACATCGTTGCACTGGAATACGCCGTCGCCGTCGTACCCAATGCGGCATTCGCAGTCCCAGGCGCCGGCGGTATTCAGGCAGACGGCGCGGGGGTGGCAGAAGGCGATTTCACGCATACATTCGTCGATGTCGTCGCATTGGCGCCCATCGCCTTCATAGCCTTCGCCGCATTCACATTCGAAGGCGCCAGGGGTGTTTCGGCAGACGGCATCATCGTGACAGTCGTGGGTCTTGGAGCTGCATTCGTCTACGTCGTCGCATTGTCGCCCATCGCCGGTGTATCCGGCTGGGCAGGCGCATTCGAACCCGCCTCGGGTGTTGATGCAGCGTGCGGTTGCGTCACAATCATCGGTCTGGTCGGCGCATTCGTCCAGGTCTACGCACCGCCGGTCCACGGCCAGCAGACCGACCGGACAGTCACATCGATAGTCACCGTCCGTATTGACGCACATCGCGTCCGCGTCACACAGATCTAAGCCGGTGGCGCATTCGTCCAGATCCACACATTGGCCGTCCACGGGGGCGTATCCGGGCTCACAGCGGCAGTCGAAGCCTCCGGGAATGTCTTGGCAGAGGGCATGAGCCGGACAGACCGGCAAATCGCCCGCGCACTCATCGACGTTCTCGCAGCGAATCCCATCGCCGACGTAGCCTGGCTGACAGTCGCACTGGAAGCGACCGGGGACATTGGTGCAGTGGGCAAAGTCGCTGCAATTGTCCGTTGCGAGCATGCATTCGTCGATGTCGTCGCAGACCTGCCCGTCCCCGCGATACCCGGGCGCACACTGGCATTGATAGCTGCCTAAGGTGTTCGTGCAGAGGGCGTTTGGATCACAGTCGTGGGTGCCCGCCGCACACTCGTCGATGTCGGCACAGCGCTGCCCATCGCCGGCATACCCGGGCCCGCAGGTGCAGGTGTGACTGCCTTCGGAGTTTTCACATTGGGCGTTGGGATCACAGCGGTGGGTACCGGTAGTGCATTCGTCGACGTCTTGGCAGTCGACCCCATCACCGACAAAACCCGGTGCACACGCGCAGGTCGCGCCGCCTTCGATATTGGTGCAAAGGGCTTCTGGGTGGCAGCCGGCGATTCCGAGAGTGCACTCGTCGATGTCGGTGCAGTCGCGACCATCGCCCTCATAGCCTGCACTGCAGACGCATTCGAAGGCGCCCATCGTATTCGTGCAGATCGCCCAAGGGTGACAATCGTCGCGGTCATCGGCGCATTCGTCCTGATCGACGCATCCATCGGCGGTGTCCAAATAGCCTTCGGCACACAGGCATCTGCCGTCGCTGCAGACTTCGCCAACTTCACAACTGCCGGAGATGCATTGAGGGAGGCCCGCATCTGGGGCCGTGACCTCGGCACTCTGTACCAATTGAGTGTGATTGCCGCCCTCGCAGGCGACGAGGGTCGAGCAGCCGACCCAGATCGCGATCACCATCCTCATGAACACCTCCCGACGCGTGCCGACCATAGCGCCGACGGTGGGATCGGGCCAAGCAGAGTGCGGATTCTAGGAGACTGTTTTTGGCGTCGCCCTCATTTCGCGGTAGACGAGAACCATGTGGCGCTTCCGTGTATTGGGCAAATTGTTCAAAGGGACCTATGACGTCCTGACCACCTATTTGCTCGGGTGGGTTCTCCTACTCGCCTTGATCGCCTTTGGTTTTCACGCCGTGGCGGATCTCGTGGCCGAGTCCATGGATTTTGGAGATCAGGACTTCATGTGGAAGCGGGCAGCCCAGGTCGTGGGGGTGTCTCCGCTCACGGTTCGGTTGCCGTTCTTCTTCTTTGCCCATGGGCTCTTCCTGTTCTTGTTTCGAACCCCCATCCGGGGACTCAAACGATGGATAGAGCGTGCATTCCGCTTTTTCGAGGGCAAGGCCGACGACATTACCTCGACGCGACCACGGACCCGCGTGGTTCTCGAAATTGTCTTTACCATCGTGGTGACTTTGCTCTTGGTGCCTTTCGTGTTGCAGCCCACCTTGGTCACTTTTCCCGGGCAGTGGGGAGATTGGGGTCAGCGGGCGGCCAATCTGATCGACGGCACCGCCAGTGATGCCTTCGTGGAGTCGGTCGTGGGTGGGTATCGCTGGGCGTTTGCCGAGGAGTCCGAGATCGGGCGGCATCAAGTCTCTGCAGCCGAGTACAATCGGAGCCTTAAGTACCGCGCACGTGATCCTAAGGCGCCTCTCGCGCCGCGGGGACCGCAGCCCCTAATGGATCGCTGGAATGGGTACATCTGGGACGCTGTCGACGGCAATGCCGAACTCTTTGCCAAGACCAAGGCTTTCATGTGGGTGGAGTCGGCGGGTCGGCAGTTCGCCGTCAGTAGCACTGGATGTGCGGGCCTCATGCAATTCTGTGTGGGGACGGCGCGACGCCAACCCTTCAAGCGTATCTTTGGAGTAGGGCAGGTCTTTCCGTGTGGATGCAGCGGGACTCGCTGTCGGATTTCTCGCGAGGTTCAGCGTGCCCTCGAGAGTGACCCCGGCGCCATCAAGCGACATCGAGAGGCATTCCCGTGTGTCATGGGTGATGCCCGCTTCGATCCACAAAAAGCCATCGCGGCGGGTGTGGCCTACGTCAAGGAGCTGTCTGATGCCCATGGGGGCAACATCTACCTGATGTACACGGGGTATAATTCGGGACCGGCCGTCTCCCGCGCGGTCTGGAAGAAACTCAGAGGGAATCGTCGAGCCTCTCTGCGGGAGATCGAAACCCATCTCACCGGTGCCATGCGTCCTTACTACGGACGGAACGCTGCCGCGCGGGCCCGGAGCCTGGTCTACACGCACTTGCCGAAGATTCGCAGCGCTTTGGACCGATACCGGCAGGAGGCGGGTGCAGGTCCGCCGAAAAATGATCCCAAACGGGACGAGCCCAAGGCACGCAAGGGCCCCCCCAAGAAGGCCAAGAAGCCTAAGCGGGCTAAGAAGAAACGGGTGGACACGTCGGGTAAGCGAGTCGGAAAGTCAGCCCCGAAGGCTGCACCATCAAAAGCCGTGGCCCCCGACGCAGCGGTGGAACAGCCTGCGCCGTCCAAGCTCTATGACGAGGACCTTCCCGAGCCCGAACGGTCACCCAAGAAGAAATAGGCGCGGCCTCAGGGGTCGAAAGCCGCCTCACAATCGATGAGTTCCACCTCGTATTCGAACAAGATGTCTTCTGAGCGCCGGTCCGAAACCTCGATGTGATAGGTCGTACCCGGTTCGGGGCGCCAGCCGACCGGTTGGAAGGCCATGCTCCATTGGGCACCGCCTCCGCCCTCCAATTGGCGATAGTCGATTGCCCGCTCGGCTCCATCCACGTGAACGCGGACCACACCATATGCCAGGTTGTAGGTCGAGGTTTGCACCGTCCACCCCGTGTCGTCGGACAGCACCGCGTCATAGGGAAAGGGACCAGCCCCCGGCCAGCTGGTCCACGCGGGGTCACGTCGGGACCCCACCTGACCGTTGTGGACCCACAAACAGGCACTCTGATCGGTACTCCCGATGCCCACCGGTCCCAGGACATTGGACAAGAGCCATACCCGATGGCTCATGGTTCGATAATTGTGGGCACCCGGATCGTGAATATAGTCGGGCAGGGCAGCCAAGGCGGGGAGTCGGTCGAGTAGACTTGCCCGTGCAGCGTCGGCCCCCTCTTCGGTATAGCAGGGGGCGTCGGGTGGGGGACGATGGTCGAGACCGTGGGCGGCGACTAATAACGAGCACGCTTGGGCTTTACGATTCAATTCGGGACTCGTGGTGACGGTGTGTTGTCCCGCCATGATCCGAAAGGCGTTTAAGCGACGAAGGACCAAGGCGCGCCATTCTGGGGTCATCTCGCCCGGCTGACAGGCGGCGACATCCCCGGTCCAATCACGCGGGTCCACTTGATCGCGGGTGCCCAACCATTGGCTACAGACCTGCCCGACGCGGAGACAGCGCTCACCGGCATGGGCCTGTTCGCACAGGGTGTCGGCCTCCTCGCATTCATAGCGACCTCCGCGACACACGCATTGCGTCTCCGCCGGGTGCACGTCACCACAGCAGCGTACGACCGGTCCGTAGTGGCAGACCTGGTCCGGGACGTCGCAGGTGCCGCCGTGCATGGGGGTGGGGCCACAGGGCGTACTGCTGTCGAGACGGGCAGAGGCCATTGCATCACGTCTCGGGTCCATTCCGGCGTCTGGTGGCGCCATCTCTCCCATATCAAGGGTCGGAGACGCTGGTGTATCGGGACCCAGATCCGGAGCCATCGGGGCAGGGAGTCCGCTTTCGGCCGAGGCATCGACACAGGTGAGGCCATCGGCGGTACAGCTGCAGCGCAGCGCGCGGGCTTCGTCGACGGTACTTTGGCCTTCTAGGAGTTTTTCACCGTGGTAATCGCAGACGATGTCTTCACCACATGCGGAGATGCACAGGGCCAAACAAGAAACCGAGAGCAGCCGTTTCATTCGCCCCAGCCCACTCCCATGAAGAGGCTCCATGGTCGGGCGGCCGGCGCGAAGTCATTCAAGGTCGGGCTGTACCCGGCACGCATATCCACCTGCCATGGACCAGTTCGCCAGTCGAGGGCGACGCCGGTGCCCAAGAAAGAGCGTCGGTCTTTGAGCCCTCGCCGAGCGGGGTCCTCCAAATCGAGGGCCGTGACGAATGGCCCCCACTCGAGTCCTTTACTCACCACATGACGCGCGGTCAGCCCCGCGGAGACGAAGGACGCCGTATGAAAATAAGCCCAGTAGGCACCGGCCAGCGGCACTACGTAGGGGTTTAGACCGCCTGCCGGCCATCGCGTCCGATCGTCGGCGCCCGTGCGATGTCCTGCCGATTGCTCGAACTCTAACCGGAGCGATGTGCCCAGGGGCAAGCCGGCACGCAGCCATTGATAGGTCATTAATTGCACTGATTCGGGTCGATTCCGTGGGTCGGGCGGGGAGAAAGCGTCGGCGTCCATTGCCCCCCATGGTGCTGTGTCTGCCAACCAATCGAGTCCAAAGCTGACACCCAATGCGAACCCTTCGAGTCGTGGGAAAGCGCGGTGGTGGTCGGACCACGCGGCATCGTGAGCCAGAGCCCACCAGGTGAGATGAAGGCGTGTTTCCAGGCTCCACGTGTCTGTGGGCAGGACGAATGACGGATCCGTTTTGGGGGCGCCAGTGGCTATCCAGCGCCGGCCACCCAGCTCCAACGTGCCCCACAAATCAGTCGCCAGGGCGCCTTCGACCCAGGTCTGTCCTTGGAGATAACTGGAGAAGAAGCCCCGAGGGAGACGCCGAGTACCGTCGAGTAAGTAGTCGGGCATCAGGTTGGCAAATCCAGCCTCGCCCGTGATGCGGGCCCCCAAGGTGTAATCGCCGCTGAGCGGGAGTTTGCTCCACTCCAGTTTGAGGGTGTCGGTGTGATATTCCACCGAGACGGTGCCGTTCTTTTCGAGAACATCCGTGTACTTGACCGACCAGAAGACATGGCCGGGCACATCGGACTGTCCAGCCCCCTCGGCTCCGGTGTAGGTCGCCCATGTCGGCGGTGCGCCCGCGGCGGTCGCGGCCCAGAGCATCAGGGCGAGGAAAAGTAAGCGTCCCAGCATGTAAGGATTGTGGCACACTTTGCGGAAAAGTCCCTAGGAGTCGACACTTCTCGGGCCTTCGGGAATGCGGGCATACCCTCTGGGGGGTTATAGCTTTCGATGACCTCGTGGAGAACTCAGTCGTGCGGTTTTTGGTCTTCTTTCTCGCTATCGGTTTTACAAGCGTTGCCTGGGCGCAGCCCCGAACGACTCGGTCGGCGCTGACTGCGGGGCGCATCGGTACCCCGGCCGATTTGCATGGGACTGTGGCGCTATACAATCGAGATGACCGTCAGATCGAGTGTTCGGGCGTTCTCATCGCCCCCGACCTGGTGCTGACCGCCGCCCACTGCGTGGTGGAGCTGGCCGATGATGATGACCCCCTAGGACCCTATCCACCGGAGCGGTTTTCGGTGATTGCCGGGGAGATTCGCCCCGACTTATTCGATGACACCCACCACTACGATATCGACACCATCGTCAGCCATGGTGATTTCATGGTGGAGGACATCGAGGATCCTGTGACGGGTCTGGGCAATGTCCGTGACATTGCACTCCTTTTCTTGGTCGAGCCGGTCATGGACATGACGCCCACGCCCCTCATGACGCCCAGTGAAGCCCTGAACCGATTGGAGCCCGGCGCCGCCGTCGTATTGACCGGCTTTGGGGTACATGATCTGAATACTTTGAGTGACGGCGTCCTTCATTTGGGGGCGGCCAGTGTGTCGCGTCGCCTGCGCTACGAGATGCTCGTGGGCGGGGGTGGAGAGGCGGACACCTGTGTGGGGGATTCCGGGGGCCCGGTCTACGCGGTAGTGGAGGGCGAATACCAGATCGCCGGTCTCGCGTCTCGAGGGCCCGATGACAGCGAAGTACTCTGTGGAGACGGCACCATCGCCGTCGTGGTGCCCAGCTTTTATGACTGGATCGTCGACAGCAGTGCGGGCCGCATGAGTCCCACAAATCCGCCGTCCATCGATGGTCGGCAACCCGGCAGTCAGACCTCACAACCACCACGCTGCAATTGTACCGTCGATGCTGCGCAGCCTGGCCCCTTTGCTTGGCTCTTTGGTTTGATCGTGTTTTCGGGGGTCGCCCGTCGGCGCTCGAATGGGGTCAGAGGCCTACATCGTACCAATAGCTCAGCTTGAGAGTCACCAAGGGATCGGCCGCCTGGGTCCTGCGGTGGAAGTCGAAGGGATGACGATAGACGATGAACAAATCACTCCCCGGCAGGTAGCGCCAGCGGACCCGCACCAACGCAGTGCCGGCAATGTCTTCGAGCGGAGCCAAGGTGTTGTCCACGCGTCTTGCCGTCGTGCCTTGAATGACGAAATCCGCAGAAAAATCCGGTGAGGCGGCCACCACGATCCCGGCCCCGCCTCGCAGAGACTCCAGATCGACCAAGAGGTCCGTCGTGTCTTGGAGCACGGTCCGTTGTTCCCAAAAACCACCGGCGTTCACGCGAAAGTGGGGCCCGAAATTGACGACGGCTTGGCCTCCGATTCTGCGTTCGCCCTGGCCATCTTCTCCGTCGGCGAACTGACCGGAGATCTCGATCTTCGGGTTCCGCTGCGAGGCGGTCCCGATCTTCAACCCCATACCGCGACGAACCTGGTCGCCTGCTGCCACCGTGATGCCGAAGAGGGGGAACGGCGCCGTGACCACGTCGACACTCTCTGCCGCCGTGATGGAGAGTTTGTTCCCCGTGCGCCCCGTGAGCGCCAACTCGGCGCCGAAACCGTGACCCAGCGTGTCGGCCAGATTCGCTGTGCGATCCACATGACCAAAGGTCTCGAGGGTCATGCGCTCTACGATTGTCTTCTCGAATCTCCAGTCCCATTCGAGAGTCGCCTGCCCCTGGGTAATGTCTCGGCGCTGCACAAAACCAATTTGTGGGTCAAAGTCGGCGTCCGTCGACGACAGACTGAGCCGCGGCCGGAAAACGGCGCCTTTCCAATCGGCCTCTAACGCACCGGCAAAACCTCTACGGGCATCAGCATTAGGGGCATCGGGGAGTGGCTGTCGGTCGAGGGTAAGGGCGCCGAAGGTAGAGATGGTGAGTCGATCTTTGGCCAAGCGGAGGGTGCCGTCTAATCCGGCGGCAATGTGATCCAATGCTGCACCTTCGGTCTCGCTCGTGGCGGGCTCCTCGTTCGGCGGGACGGTCATATCGGCTGGCGGCATCTCATCCGGTGGCGGTCCCTTGGCATCGAATCGCGTGCGGAGGGCCACGATGGATCCGAGTCGGAGGCGCCCCATATCTTGATAGGCGCGTGCGACGCTAAAGCTGGTGGCTGGACTCTCCTCGGTTTCACCCGTAAGGACTTCCAAGGCGCCAAAGGCGAGCTTTCCTGCGCGGCCATAGATCTTGCCCCCGGCGACGATGGGGACTTCGCCGCCATCGGCATCCAGACCGACGCGCCGAGAAAAGAAGAGCTGGGTTCGCTTTGCCCGCCCAAAACTGAACACGTCGAGCCCGGAGAGAAAGAATTGACGTTTCTCGGGCAAGAAGAGCGGGAATCGACTGAAATTGAGGACGGCGGCGTCGAGGTCGACCTCCGCGAAATCCGTGAGAAAGGTCAATTCGCCCCACACGTCTTCCCCGAGACGGAGCCGGAAGTCAGAGCCCGCGCCGGCCCCCAAAGGGCCCATTTCGATCAGGCCGTTGTCCCCCGGCACCTCGAGGGTCAGATATGGAATCACCGAGAGCGTGGTCGGTGCCCCTACGTCTTCGAGAACCACTTGGCCACAGTGCACCGCCGAACCGGGTCCAAACCCCCTTGGAATGGCGGACCAGTCATCAGTGGCCCGTCTTTGATTATGATCCCGAGCGATATTGAGGCCGAGGGTCTGTAATCCCGGCCGCTTGGGGAGACCCAGAGCGGTGTATGGAATACGCATTTCCACGACCCAGGCGTTTTGGTTGATGGACGTTTTCGCTTCCCACACAGCATCGAATTCGGTGCGGAAGACCCGGCCATTCTCCAAAGAAACAAAATCGATGGTCGCCCCGGCGGCGTTGACGCCGAAGCCCACCAAATTTCTTTGTCCAAAGCGGACGTCGAATTTCACTGTGACGGCATCGTCGCTCCAGATGCGCGTCGACTCGCGGGACAAGGTGCGCGCCACGGGGGTTTCGCCGGGCATGAGGCCCATTTCAAGGCCCAGAATCACCGCGT
>Ga0115011_10002686_pt1 | contig 12299 bp, 12 predicted proteins | sample TroAtlMetagenome_2_FD_88705 | JGI IMG/M metagenome (GOLD analysis project Ga0115011, IMG submission 88705) | Marine eukaryotic phytoplankton communities from Atlantic Ocean - Tropical Atlantic ANT8 Metagenome | ecosystem: Environmental > Aquatic > Marine > Oceanic | place: Tropical Atlantic... | reverse complement strand
CAGCGCCTCGGTAAAGGTCGAGTCTTCCATCGCTTTGGCATAGGGTTTGCGCTCAACCCGTTGCCGCAACAGCACCAGGTTGTCGCGCGTGAGCTCCAACGCGCCCTGCTGGGCATCGCCCAAGACAACGCTGACGGGGATTGCAGACGGGCTGTTCCAGAAGGCGTCGAAGCTTTTCGAGGCGGCTTGGCTGATGGGGCCGATGCCAAGCAGGTCTATGTCGCGAAAATCGGTCTCGCTGAGCGCAAAGTATTCGTCACCGATATTTCGCCCACCGGTAATCAGCGCCCGGTTGTCGACGATCATCACCTTGTTATGCATACGGTTGTTGATTCGGCCGAATTCGATGACCTTGCTCGCCCAGCTCAGCCAGGGAGCACGCATGCGTACCGGATTGAACAGACGCAGTTCTATATTGGTGTGTCTGTCCAGTGTGGCGACCGTTTCGTCGGCGAGCCGGTTGCCCAGATCATCCAGAAGAAAACGCACGCGCACCCCGCGGTCTGCCGCCGCGAGTATCCGCTCGGCAATCAGCCCACCGGTCACATCGTTGTTGTAGATGTAGTATTGAAGATCGAGACTGCTCTGCGCTGCGTCAATCAGTTGCAGTCGCGCAGAAAGGGCATCAACGCCCCGATCAAGCATGTAGAACCCCGACGCGGATGGATTACCGGCCGGCCGGGCATCCATGTAGGTGCCCAGCAAGCCGCCTGGCGGGGCCTCGATGGCATGGCTGGGTGGCACATCGTACTCGGGCAGCGGTGTCGCGCACCCTGTCAGTACTGACAGGAGCGCGCATATGCAGCCAAACACGACAGGTTTTCTCAACAACATACAGTCTCGCTACAGTGGACCTGAACCCACTTTAGCAGTCGTTTGAGCCCCCATCCTATTCCGTCACCACGAGTTGATATTCCGTACGCATCCCGCCCCGGGTGTGCACCACCACATAACCGCGGCTGGTGGGGGTGAATCCTTGCGTCAGGGCTGCACTGTAGAGTGCACGCCAGGTGCTTTCCACGTCGTCGCGCTGGGCATCGAAATCAACACTGAGTACCTGTTGGCTAGCGACGTTTTCGACTACGAACCCGGCGACGGAAGGATTGCCTGTTGTCTCCACGGGGAAGCTCACGACGACAGGCAGCCGCTCGGGTGTCACCGCAGAAAGGTCGGCGAATACCAGGGTCAGCGGGCCCTCGATCCTGGCTTTGCCCCGGCGCGATGCCGCAACACCCACGGTGCGTGCAATAGAGCCGATGTCTTCCCGAAACCGCTTCGGCGAGAGGTCATATGCCCGGCCGAACAACGTCGTTTCCGGGCGTTGCAACAGACTGATCTCGTAAATTACCCCATCATCTCGCAGCGGCAGGATATCGCCTGCGCGAATATCCACCGGCTTTTGCTGACTTACGGGTAATGGCTGATAGACCTCCTTGCACAGGGGCTGCTTGAAACCCGAGCGTTCGCTATCGCTCAGATTCGGATTGGCGTCCAGGGCATTGCAGACCTGCTGGTGATAGCCCTTCCAGAGTTGCCGCGCTGCGCCTGCGTCCATTAGCGTACTGATCATGCGTGCGTCCGCGTTGCGGGCTGCCAGCAGCAGTGCGGTCTGGCGACCACCAGCCGCCTCCTGGCGATCCGGCCCACCGGCGCCCAGACCGGGGGACTGGGTAGTCTGACGGTGCACATCGGCACCACCGGCCAGCAGCAACCGGGCGCTTTCGAGCTCGTTGAGCTGGGCAGCTGCCATCAGGGGAGTCTTGCCCCAGGCGTTGGCGTCGTTGACATCAAATCCGGCATCCAGCAGAACCCGCACGTTGGCCGGTGTTTCCAGTGCGGCCAGCAATGCCGGACTGGAATCGGGGCCGATACCGCGCTGACGGCCGAACGTATCGGTTTCGTAGCGGATGAAATCCCGTACCACGTTCTGCGGTGCGTTGTTCAGCAGCACGCTGTAGAGCGTCGCAAAATTGCGCCCACGCTCCAGTTCGCCAGCGGCTGGGGCAAGAGCAAACCGCGGCTGGTAACTGGCCCCGGGGGGTAGAGGCAGGCCAGGCGCCTGATCGGGAGCACTGAGGTTCTCCATCGAGCGGGCAAAGGTTTCGTGGAACAGCAGGTCGGCTGCGGCGCGTGCTTCGGTATCCGCCAGGCCCTGGGCGTTGAACATCTGTACCAGTTCGTTGTGTGCCGGTTGCAACATCGGCATGACCCGACGGTACAGTGCCTTGTTGTTCAGGCTGCGCTCGGACCAGTTGAAAAAGGCGTCCATGGCCGCATCGTTGCGTTGGCGCACCGCTGCTTCACGGCCAAAGCGTGAGAGCGCGTCGGCGCCCAGCAGCGGCAGGTTGAGCAGCGTCCACTGGCGTTCTTTCCAGGTCTGAAAGTTGTCCCTTCGCTCGTGTTGCGCATAGCCCGGCAGCGGATCCCCCGCCAGCTTGTCGAGCTCGCCTTGCAGTTGGGCGTAAGCCGGCATACCCGCCAGCGTGTTGGTGCGTGGCGGGGTCAGATAGGTCTGGAACAGGCACAATGGCTGCACTGTCTGCCCCTGCAGCTCGTAGAGGCCACTGAAAGCGGACTCGCCGCGGGCCGCCGGAGAGTAGAAGCCCCAGGTCTCGTTGACCATCACCAGGGTGCGGCCGTCGCGGGTAAATACGTCGATTGAACCGTAGTCGCCGGTCTGCGAAGAGGACGCGTGGGACCGTCCGCCGTAGTTGGGCTGCTCTGCGATCCACTGCGGCATCGTGTGTTGGCCAAGGACGGGCTGTCCGTTAACAATCAGCACCCGGGTGCGATTCTCGTAACCTGCGTAGGGGCCGGCGTTGTAAACGTCTACCTGCACCTGGCTACCGTTGACGGTGGCGCTGGTTGTGTCGGCATGGGTGCCGGCCAGCAAGGTGGCCCCCGGAAGACGCGCAGCGGATGGTCGGCCGTGGCGCGCCAGATCTGCATTCAGATCGGCGGTCATGGCACTACACAAACCTGGATCGCGGCTGTCGGCGAGCTTGTAAGTGACATACGAGGCATATGCATGTGCCTTGCTCTGTGCCTGCGGCTGCGCTTCCGGCCAGGACGCCAGCTCTCGATTACGCTGACGGTAGAGGGCTTCCAGGCAACCGATGGCCTGGCTGTTTGCGCTGATTTCGGTGCCGCTCTGCTGCCCCAGGCCGCAATGGCCCGCCCGGCCCAGCAACCACTGGCGATGGTTGGCCTCAAGCAGCAACGCGCCGGCCATATCCGTGGCCTGCACGCGACTGCGGTGCCGTTCGTGCAATTGCCGGTCAAGGCGCGACAGCTCGTCACTGGCGCAGATCTGCCGATGCACTTCAGGCAGGGCGCCACCGCACTCGAAGCTGGCCTTGGTCGTGGCGCGCTCGGTTGGCAGGCTGGGTGGTGGTGGCTTGTAGTCAACCGGGCCGGCAACCGGTTCGCTGGCACAGCCGCTGAGGAAGGCCACCGAAACCGCTGTCGCCAGTAGCGCAGCGTGGGAACGTGTCAGGTAGAGCATCGAGCAACCTCCTTTCAATCGATGAATATGGCGGTGCCATAGATCGTGTATTGGCTTGCACCCTCGTTAGGCGGCGGCGGATACGGTGCAGACTGCACGATGGCCTGTTCAGCTGCCCGATTCAGAACCGGGTCGACGCAACGATCAATGGTGTAGGAGACGATCTTTCCCTGCGTATCGACTACGATCTCGTAGGGAATACGGCACTGGCGCTTGAAGTCGTCCGGATCGCCCTTGTAGCCCGGTGGTGGCTTGTACGACGAGCCAGCCGGTCGCACCAGCTTCTGGGTGACGCGGCTCTTTACCGTGTCGGCATAACCCGATGGCGCCATGCGTGCGCGGGTTGGCGCATTGGCCGGTGGCGCTGGCGGTGCGCTCCACTCCGTATTGGCCCCGAAAGAATGCACTGGCGGCCCTGCCGGTTTGGGCGGTGCCGGCTTGGCGACCGGCTGCGGACGCGGCTTGACCGGTTCGGGCTCAGGTTCGGGTTCTGGCTCAGGTTCGGGTTCGGGTTCTGGCTCAGGCTCGGGTTCCGGCTCAGGCTCAGGTTCGGGTTCGGGTTCTGGTTCGGGCTCCGGCTCGGGTTCTGGCGGGAGCTCGATCAACTCGATCGCCACCACCTCAGGTTCGGTAACGATCGGTTTTGAAAAGCGCCCGCTGGCCAGCCATGCAACAAGCGCTGCGTGCAGAGCCAGCGAGATTGCAATCACCAGAATCCGAGCGGTCCAGCCCAGCGTTGTCGTCGAGCGACTCATCAGGGTTCCAGCTCTTCCGATGCAACCAGGCTGATACGGGTGTATCCGGCCTTTTGCAGTGTGTTCATGACGCGCATCAGCGTCCCGTAATCAACGGCTTGATCACCGCGTAGAAAGAGCCGGGTATCCTGCTGGCCCGAGGTGACGCCCATTATCAGAGCCTGCAATCCCTCGAGCGCGACCTCCTGTTCCTGCACGAACAGCAAACCGTCTGCCTGGACGCTGACATACACCGGATCAGAAGGCGGCGGACTCGGTGCCGCAGCGTTACTGGGCAGGTCCACCGGCACATCAACGGTTGCCAACGGGGCTGCCACCATGAAAATGATCAGCAGTACCAGCATCACGTCGACAAAGGGCGTGATGTTCATTTCGGCGTTCTGCTGGTAGTTGTGCCTTTTTACCGTAGGCCCGGAATTGAACTGAATCGACATGATCAGCGCACCTCGTCGAGCTGACGCGAAGTGCTGGCGAGCATCTCGGCCGAGAAGTTATCGAGACTTCCGACAAAGTGGTTAATGTCGCGGGCAAACTTGTTGAAGATCATCACCGCTGGAATGGCCGCGAACAGACCCAGCGCCGTGGCCAATAGTGCTTCGGCGATACCCGGCGCGACAATCGCCAGGCTGGCGGTTTTCATGGTGGCTATGCTGGCAAAGCTGTTCAGAATGCCCCATACGGTGCCGAACAGGCCGATAAAGGGTGCAGTCGCGCCAATGGTGGCGAGCACACCCATCATGCTGCCCAGACGCGCCATGTCCCGCTCCTGGGGGATGCTGGCAGTCAGCGACATGCGTTGCAGCAAGCGGTTGATCTGGTCGGCATCAGCGGTGCGATCCTTGCCGAACCGGCGAAGCTCTGCCTGGGCTACCTGCCACATCCGGCCCATGGCACTGGCGTCCGCCTGGTCCTGCATGGCCGGCTTGTCGTTATCCCGAAAGGCCTTGAGAAAGCGCTGATTGGCACGTCTCGCCCGGCTGAAGACAACCAGTTTTTCAAACAGGATGGCCCAGGTGGCCAGCGAACAGAGCACCAGGAAAATCATTACCGCCTTGACCACCATGTCGGCCTGGAAAAACATTTCCTTCACACCGAAGCGTTCGGGCGCGGCCATCTCTGCAGCCACAGGCGCAGGTGCAGCGGCGCTCGCCGGGGCCGGCGTAGTCTCGGCTTCCTGTTCGGGCTGTGCCGACTGCGCGGGATCTGCAACCGGTGCGGCGTCCACCGCTGCGGCCTCAGCTGCCTGCTCCTGTTCCGCCTGGGCAACCACCAGATTGGCGGTCAGGCCGGTCACGCCCATGAGAACCACAAGTGCAGCCAGGCGCAGGCGGGGCTGCCAGCGGCTTGCTGTGGCGTGGGGGTTGGTGGTCTGCATAGAAAGCTCCATTATCTATTGTTATCGGGAGGGGTATTGGTTGCATGGCTGCCGGAGACGTCCGGCTCGAGGGTTTCCAGGGCAAGGATTGCGTGCAAGGCTGCAATATAGCCGGCAAAGGCTTCGCGCCCCTTGGCACTCAGACAGACCCGTGTACGCGGCTTCTTGCCTGCAAAATCCTTTTTGATCAGAACGTATTGGGCGCCCTCCAGAGTATTGAGGTGCGCTCCCAGATTGCCGTCGGTGGTATCCACGATCGACTTCAGCGAAACGAACTCGAGCCATTGGCCCGCAGCGAGAGTATTGAGTGCCGCCATGATCTTCAGGCGAATCGGCTGATGGATGATCTCGTTGGGGGTCTGCATCACAAGCGCCTCAGCCAGAAGCCAAAGACGATGAAGCTGCCACCGTAGCCCACGGCCATCCACCACCAGAAAATGGGTTGGAAGAACAGAAAGCCGATCATCAACAGTGCAGCCAGCAGCAGGCCGATAAACAGGTAACGCGGCCGCATCTGCACGCCTCGCATCACGTAGAGCGCAGAGACGAACAGTGGCGCGACCATGGAGCCTTGCTCCGGGGTGAGCGGCCACATGACCACGTGCACGAGAACCATATAGGTGAAGATGGTGCCGATGAGCACCAGGTATCGCCAACCGATGCCGGGTATTTCGCTGGCAGCGCGTCGAGCAAGCAGCCTGCCGATCAGCATCGACCCGGGAACCAGTAGCAACCAGATCAGCAGTATGAAAGCGGGAAAGAGACCAGAGAGGGCAAAACCGATTGCATGGGCAGCGCCCCAAAGCAGGAGCTGGTCAGACTCGGCACGATAATCCTGAAATCCGGCAGCGCGAGCCTTGATGGCATCAATCTCGCGCAATGCCCGGGCGGCTTCTTCGACTGAAGGAGGCATGAACACTCTCTTGTTTTATTCTTTGCAAAGCACTCTATTGAACAGAGTAGACAAAAACAAGAGGTGTACCAAAAAATAAATCAGCTGATTATGTCGTACTCTCCGCCCCGCTCCAGGGCGCGCTTGTACCCCGGCAAGCCATGAATGCGGTCCAGAAAAGCAATCAGGTTGGGCCATTTGGAATCCAGCCCACCACGGGCCGCTGCCGCTTCCAGCGGAAAGCTCTGCTGGATGTCTGCGGCGCTCAGTTGGTTGCCGACGAAATAACCGGTTTTCGCGACTTCTGCTTCCAGATAATCCAGGTGTTGGCGAATCTGCGGCTCGATAAAACTCTGCTGCACGTTCTTCGAGATGCCCTTGGCAAAGGGTTTGGCAAAGAATGGCATTTTCGCGTTCTCGACCTTGTTGAACACCAGTTTGAGCAGCAGCGGCATCATCGCCGAGCCTTCCGCATAGTGCAGCCAGTAGGTATAGCGCAGGCGCTCCGGGGTGCCCGGCTCGGGTGCCAGCTTGCCGTTGCCGTAGGTGTCCACCAGGTACTCGATGATCACACCGGATTCCGCCACCACGAGGTCGCCATCGGTTATCACCGGTGATTTTCCCAGCGGGTGCACCTTCTTGAGTTCCGGCGGCGCCAGACTGGTTTCCGGGTCGCGTTCATAGCGTTTAACCTCGTATTCCAGTCCAAGTTCTTCCAGCAACCAGAGGATACGTTGTGAGCGGGAATTGGCCAGGTGGTGGACGGTAATCATCGATCTGTCTTCCTCATATACGGCTTGAAGTAGGGCTGACTATGCCATGAACATTCGGTGTAAGTCTTTGTAGCAGGTTTCTTTTCACCGGTTTGCCCAGGCATGGGAGAATGCGTCGAGATAATCAGGAGGCACCATGACCACGAGCAAGAACGCGGGCAACAAACGCATACCAGGCTGGATCAAGACTGTTTTCATCATTCTTTTGCTCGGCGGCATGGCTCTGGTGGTCTGGCAGCAGTTGCCCCGCGGCGGAATCTCCACCGATCTCACCGTCATCGGTACCGACAGACCGACGCTTGTGCTGACCCGGGATACCAACTTTGTGGGCGGTGGTGAGGTGCTCGACTTTCTGCGGGCCGCCCAGGCTGAGTACGGAGAACGGGTCTATTTGCGCATAGCGCACCAGGGCCAGGAAGATGGTCGCGCCTTTGCCCGTGAACACCAATCTCGTGATGGCGACCTGGTGCTGCTGGACTCGGATTCACGGGTTATCGCCGGCCCCCTGCTGCCGCAATCCTATGCCGCTGTCGAGGCGTTGTTGAGACAAGCCGAATAACGGCCAGGGGGCGCTCGGGCGTTTATTCGCGTAGAATTTCGCGCCCCTGTAAACGCGCCCACGGAGTACATCTTCCATGACCGCACGCCTGCCCCCGCGCGTGACTGCGCTATTGCCGCTGTTGCTTTTCCTGCTGATCTTTCTGGGCAGCGGCATCTACTACACGGCCATAGGTACGGACTTCGCGTTCTACCAGATCAAGGCGCCGGTCGCGATACTCCCTGCCATCATCCTCGCGGTGCTGCTGGCTCGAGATACGCTCAACCGCACGCTGGAAGCCTTTGTGGCCGGCGTAGGCGACAGCAACATCATAACCATGGCCCTGGTGTTCCTGCTCGCCGGTGCCTTTGCCACGGTCACCGAAGCCATTGGCGGCGTCTCGGCGACCGTCAACATGGGATTGAGCTTCATCCCCACGTCCATGGTGTTGCCTGGGTTGTTTCTGATTGGTGCGTTCATTTCCACCGCCATGGGGACATCCATGGGCACCATCGGCGCGCTCGCCCCGGTCGCTCTGGGCTTCGCCCAGGCCACGGGTTTGCCGATCCCCCTGGCCATGGGTGCCATCATCGGCGGGGCCATGGCCGGTGACAATCTCTCGATCATCTCCGATACGACCATCGCCGCGACCCGCACCCAGGGCGTATCCATGCGTGACAAGTTCAAGCTCAACCTGATGATTGCCCTGCCCGCCATGCTGCTGACAGTGATCCTGCTGTTCATTCTGGGCGACACGACTGTCGAGCCGGTAGTCGCGGGTTACCAATTGTTGCTGGTATTGCCTTATATCGCTGTGCTGGTGCTGGCCCTGAGCGGCCTGAACGTGCTCGCAGTGCTGATGGCCGGCATCGTTCTCTCGGGTCTGACCGGTTTGTTCATCGCCGATGAGTACAACCTCGCGAGCTGGGGCGGAGATATCTATCGCGGCTTTGAGGGCATGCTGGAGATCATGGTGCTGTCGATGTTTATCGGTGGCCTGTCAGCGATCATGAAACGTGAAGGCGGGCTGGACTGGGTGCGTGAGCGTATTCAACGCATTGCCGGAGCGGTTGGCAAGACAAGCAAGCGCGCGGGTGAAGCAGCCATCGCCGCCTTGGTCAGCGTGACCAATCTGTTTGTTGCCAACAATACCGTGGCCATCATCATCAGTGGCAGCGTTGCCAGAGAACTGGCCGAAGACTACGCAGTCGATCGCCGCCGCAGTGCGAGCCTTCTCGACATCTTCTCCTGCGTCATTCAGGGGCTGATACCCTATGGCGCGCAGATCCTGCTGGCCGGCTCGCTGGCATCCATATCGCCACTGGCCCTGGTCGGCCAGGTCTACTATTGCTGGCTTCTGGCAGCCGTGGCCATAGCCGCCATCATCTTCGGCTTTCCGAGACCCAAGCTCGCATCAAACTAAACCAAAGGGCTCCGCCCCCTGGGAAGGCCTTCGTCATTCTCGCGAAGGCGGGAATCCACCTCGACCAGAGGCGTCCAGCGTCACTACGCTGGTCGAGATGGAACTCGACATTTCCAGGCATAGCTCTCGCAGGGAGGCCTTTGCCACCGCGGTCATCCAGCTCACGCAATCTTACAAACGGCGTCCTGGCAATCGCCGCGCAGGTCCGTGATCATGATTTGGCGCTTTGGAGTTGGAGCGCTTTAGAATAGGAACCTGAAGCATGCCAGCAATACATGTACTGATTACCGCTCTGGCCCTGCTAATGGGTGCCACGCACGCTAGCGCCCAGGGTGAAACTGACGCCTGGGAGGCGTTGCGTGAAGGCAGAGCCGTGCTGATTCTGCGTCATGCGCTCGCTCCCGGCACAGGCGACCCTGCCCGCTTTCGGCTTGGTGATTGCTCTACACAGCGCAACCTGAGTGACCGTGGACGCGAGCAGGCCGCAGCCTGGAAGCCTTTTCTCGCGCAGCAAGGTATCCATCAGGCACAGGTGTACACCAGCCAATGGTGTCGTAGCCGCGACACCGCCACCGAGATGGATATTGGTGAAGTGACTGAATGGCCTGCCCTGAACTCATTCTTTCAGGATCGCAGTCAACGTTCACCCCAGACCTCGGAAACGATAGCGCTGGTCAACTCGCTGGAGCCACGTCCGCCGGTAGTGATGGTCTCTCATCAGGTCAATATTACAGCCCTGACCGGGATCTTCCCGGCTTCCAACGAGGGGCTGATATTGGCCCTGCCGCTGTCGGAACCAGCCGAAGTGTTGGCTCGGGTGACACCAAACTGAAGCCTGGAGTCGCTGACGGGGCTTCCTCACGTATCGTTTTTCCTCGTCAAATCAGCTGTTTGTGAACGAGTGCGCCGACTTTCTTTTTGCTAGATGCTAGATTGCCCATCCTGAATTCGGGCGATATGTAACGACAAGGATGTAGCAGATGCCATTGCGCTTTCTAACCCCCCTCTCCCTCTGCGTGCTTATCGCTGGTTGCGAGGCACAGTCATCGGCCCTGCCCACAAGCGACAAGCTCATTGAAGCCAAAGTGGCAGAGATAGCAGAGCGAGTTGAAGCCCGCTACCCGGACCTCTCTCGAACCTTACGCGAAGAGATAATCGCCACCGTCGTGCGCTCGCTTGACGACATGGTGTTTATCGAAGGCGGCGAATTCGAGATGGGCGACTTCGGCACGTTGTGCAACTACGACCCTACTAATATGGGCGTTTGGCCCTATGGTCAGGAGCCTGATCGTCTCTGTCCCATTACGCCTGAACGCCATGATGATCATCTGCATCAGGTGCGGTTGAGCAGTTATCACCTGTCGCGGTATCAAACGCGCCACGATGACTTCGATTTATTTCGCACAAGCCAGGGACTTTCCTTGTTCAATGGAGAGCACCGCGACAGGGAAGATCTGGCAGACTATTTTGCTCCCGGTATTCCCGCGCCAGTAAAAACCTGGCAAGAAGCGAAAGACTACTGCCTATGGCTGGGTGAGCTCAGTTCTTACCCAGTGGACTTACCCTCTGAAGCTCAATGGGAGTTTGCCGCCCGTAATCGGGGACAGTACGTCCAATATGCGACCGATGATGGAAACCTCCGTAATGGCGAAAATATCCTACATGACAAGAACACCTTCGTAGTGCCGATAGGTCAGTTTCTTCCCAACCCCCTTGGTCTTTTCGATATGACGGGAAACGCTACGGACTGGGTGAATGACTGGTACGCGGAGGATTACTACACCCGATCCTCCCTGTCAGACCCAACTGGACCGGAAAAAGGGACTGAAAAAGTTCGCCGTGGTTCCTACTATGCCGAAACAAACTGGATGAGCGCCAACACGGTTCGACGCTGGCCCGACGATCCCGTCAGTGACGGCTACTACCCTGGAACGAGTTTCCGCTGCTCCCTGCAGTCTGACAAGCATCTATAAAAACTGGATTTCTGCATCTGCGGCTTAGCTCAACTGAGACCATCGAAGAAACCACTGTTTCGTGCTGCGATAAGTACGTCTCGCTTACGTGCGGCAGCGCGCACTGACAGCCTGAGCCAGGGTCAAGCCATCACGGGTTGGCATGAGTATTCCTTGGGTACCTTTTAAGCAGCTCTTCAGTGTGCGGACTGGCAGCACTTCGATTCCAGGCTAAACGAATCTGATTTCCAGGAAGAAAGTGCACGTGGAGAGTGTCATCAGTGCGCTCCCGGGGTGGATTGGGTACTTCCTGCTCATGTCGCTCTTCTTCAATGCCCTGTTCGGCTTGAGTCCGGGTCCGACTCACAATCCATACAACCTTCAAATTATCACCACCGATACGCCAGCAGCAGGTCGTCTTGCCCCCACCATATGCGAAAGCGTTACCGCCCCAATTATCGTTGACCCAGTAACTGAAAATTGGTCGATCCGTATGGTTATGAACATATAATGTTGCTCCGCCTGGGCGTTGGTACTGCCAGAATACATAGCTGCCGATCAGCGTCAGAGAGAACATCACAATCAGGCACCAGCGAATCGGTGTCGGCAGGCTACGCCAGCGTTGGCGGATATTTGTCATAGCAATTCGTCGTCCATATTGAGTTCAAGCGCCTCGCTCAGAGTTAAGCCATTTTCGATCACGCCCTCAAGAATCTGCGGCCATTGCACAGTCTCATCGAGGGGCGTTCGCTCCATTAAGGCAAGGGTTGCAAACAGCAACTGATCATCCGGGTGTTCCAGACCAGATCGACGTGCTCTATCCAACGCCTGGTGACTTGATCCAGCCGATCACCATGGCAATCCGAAACAAAAACATGCGGGGCGCACGTTCCGTGAACGCAGACAGTCTGAACTAGCAACTTAAAACAGGGTGTCGCTCGGATGAAGTTTTTGTTTAAAGAACGACAGCGGGGGATGGGTAGCCTTCCATTCCGCGGCGAACTCGCGGGCTTGTTTGAGTTGTTCGGAAGTCATCTTCTCAGCGATTAACGGCAGTTCGTCTTTCACAAAACTTTTGTTATACAT
>Ga0115011_10002684_pt1 | contig 12300 bp, 11 predicted proteins | sample TroAtlMetagenome_2_FD_88705 | JGI IMG/M metagenome (GOLD analysis project Ga0115011, IMG submission 88705) | Marine eukaryotic phytoplankton communities from Atlantic Ocean - Tropical Atlantic ANT8 Metagenome | ecosystem: Environmental > Aquatic > Marine > Oceanic | place: Tropical Atlantic... | reverse complement strand
CCGGGGCGACATCGTCGTGGCCGGCTCGGCCTGGGGCAAGGTTCGCGCCCTGCTGGACGAACGCAACGCCCAGCTGGACGAGGCCGGACCGTCTGTTCCGGTCGAGATCCTGGGCCTCGACGAGCCGCCGTCACCCGGCGAGGTGTTCGCCGTGGTCGAGACCGAAGCCCGCGCCCGCGAGCTGACCGACTTCCGCGAGCGCAAGCAGCGCGAGAAGGCGACCGCCGCCAACCCCGTCTCGCTGGCCGACATGATGGCCAAGCTGGGCACGCAGAAGATCAGCGAACTGCCGGTCGTCATCAAGGCGGACGTCCAGGGGTCGGCCGAAGCCATCGCCGGATCGCTGCAGGCCATGGGCAATGACGAGGTCCGCGCCCGGGTCGTCTTCCAGGGCGCCGGCGGGATCACCGAGAGCGACGTCAATCTCGCCAAGACGGCGGGCGCCCCGATCCTGGGCTTCAACGTCCGGGCCTCGAAACAGGCGCGCGAACTGGCCGACCGGGAAGGCGTGGAGATCCGCTACTATTCGATCATCTATGACCTGCTGGACGACATGAAGGGCGTGCTGTCGGGCATGCTGGCGCCGATCCAGCGCGAGACCTGGCTGGGCAATGCCAAGGTGCTGCAGGTGTTCGACATCTCCAAGGTCGGCAAGATCGCCGGCTGCCGGGTCAGCGAGGGCGTGGTCCGCAAGGGCGCGCGCGTCCGGATCGTGCGCGACGACATCGTCGTGCTGGAACTGGGCACGCTCAACACGCTCAAGCGCTTCAAGGATGAGGTCAATGAGGTGCCCTCGGGCCAGGAGTGCGGCATGCAGTTCCAGGGCTTCCAGGACATCAAGGAAGGCGACCTGATCGAATGCTTCACCGTCGAGGAGATCAAGCGCGAGCTGTAGGCCGCGCCTGATCGTCTGTTGCCCGGAGACCGCCCATGACCCGTCTTGCCACAGGCCTTCTGTTGCTGGCGCTCATGGCGGGTCCGGCAGCGGCCGAGACCCGCTACTGGGCCTATGATGCGGCAGACCGCATCACCCAGGCCCTGACGCAGGGGATCACCATCGAAATCCGGCGCAACTTCTTTGGCGCCGTGAGTGTGAAGCGTCTGTTCTCGACCTCGGCGCGCGGCTCTGCGGAAATCCGCCAGGGCGGCCCGGCCGCCACCCGGTCGGTGCTGCCCGAAGGCGTGCGCGCAAATGACGTCTACCGGATCGTGCGGGAAGGCGACGGGCGCGGTCTGGTCCGGGCCCTGTGCCCCGGCGCGGACGATGCCTGGCTGCTGACCGGACGGATCCGCCAGGGCGACCCGATCGAACTGCACGCCGTCGGACGCTGGGCGGACGGCACCTTCCGCCACTGCGTGACGCTGCGCTACACCTATCGTGGCGAATGGACCCTGCCCGAGGGTGCCGCACCCCGCCCTGACGAAACCTCGCCGTCGACGCGATAGGGCTTTCGAACCGTCATGGATCGCTGTTAGCGTTAATCCATGCGGCTTTCATCCCTCCCGTCCGTCCCGTCATGAGACGCCTGTTCGACCTGCTCGGCGTGCTGGGGCTCGTCCTGCTGCTGTCGGCGTTCGACGAGCGGACGGCGGAGAAGACCGTGGACCGGGCGCGGGACGGCCTGTCCGAGGCATGGAGCCGGGTCTCCGCGGGGTCGGCCCCCACCCTGCCGGTTGACGCCGTCGACAACAGTCTCCGCGGGCAGTTCATCGCCCTGGAACCGCGCTCGCCCTGGACGCTGCTGATGGCCGACGGGGCGCGGCTCACCCTTGCCGGCCTCGGCGAGATCGAGACCCGGCCCCTGCGCATCGCCGACGGCTCCGAGCCCCCGCTGGCGCGGCTGGGTCTGGTGGCGGGCCATCAGGTGGAAATCCGTGAGATCGTTTCCGTCGAGCCGGCGCCGCAGGGGCAGGCCCTGTGTCCGGAGCATCCGGCCCGCTATATGGCGCTGGCCTCGCGGGGGGACCGGCTGGAGATGCTGGCCTTCGCCGACCGGCCCGAAGGCGAGGCCACGCCTTGTGCCCATCTGACGTTCCGGCTTTCCTGAGACGAACCGGCGAGGAGAGACCCATGGGCGCGGCCATCCGTATCCTGATTGCAGGCCTGATCGGTGCGCTCCTCGGGCTGACCAGCTGGATCGAGGCCGGACCGGCCCTGCCTGCCGGCGATGGGAGCGGGGTGCCGGTCCGCGTCGACAGCAACGGCTTTCACACCGATCTGGTCATGGATCGGGCGCCGCTGATGGCGCGCGGCGGGCCGCTGGCCGCGCTGGTCGCCGACCTGGGCCCCGGTGAGGCGGTGCGTATCGGCTGGGGTGATGCCCGCTTCTACGTCGACCAGAGCCCGATCGTGTCGCGCCTGCCGGACGGGGTGCGGGCCCTGGTCGCGCCCGGCAATCCCTCGGTGGTCATGCTCAGCCCGATCGACCGGCTGACCCCCGTTCGCGATCCGGACCGGCAGGTGCAGCTGCGACTGTCGCCCGAGGCCTTTGAGGCGCTGGCGGCCCGGATCGAGTCCTCTCTCGACCTCGCGGGCGGTACCGCGCGGCTGAGCGCGACAGGGCCGGACAGGCGCACCCGCTTCTACGCCTCGACCGAAACCTTCTGGATCGGACGGATGTGCAATCGCTGGACGGCCGAGGTGCTGCAGGCCGCCGGCCTGACCGTCCATCCCGGACGTACGGTCGTCGCCGGAGCCGTGCTGGCCGATGCCCGGTCGGCCGTCCCGCTGGACAGGCCGGGCGCAGGCGACTAAACCGCGCCCCCTTGTGCGCCGGCCCCCTTGCCGGCTGCCCCAGAACGAGAAAGACCCGCCATGAGCCGACGCAAACACAGCGACACGGCCGGCCACGGCCCCAGCCAGCGTCAGTTGCGCGCCGGTGAACTGGTGCGCCACGCCCTGGTCGACATCCTGCGCGAGGAAGACATCCACGACGAGGCCCTGGCCGGCGTGTCGGTCACCGTGACCGAGGTGCGCCTGTCGCCCGACCTGAAGCACGCCACCTGTTTCGTCGAACCGCTGGGCGCCGGCATCGACACCGCGCCCGCTGCCGGTCACGAGAGCGAGGTGGTCAAGGCGTTGAATGCCCACGCCAAATTCCTGCGCGGCCTGCTGGGACGGCGTATCGACATGAAATTCACCCCGGACCTGCGCTTCCGCCACGACGAGAGTTTCGAGGTCGCCGCCCGCATGGACGCCCTGCTGGCCGACCCGCGCGTGCAGGCCGACCTGCACGGTGACGACGGGGACGAGGACGGGAACGCCTGATGGGCCGCCGCAAGCGCGGGCAGGCCATCAACGGCTGGGTCTGTCTGGACAAGCCGCTGGAGCTGGGCTCGACCGAGGCTGTCTCGATCGTGCGGCGCCTGTTCGATGCGCAGAAGGCCGGGCACGCCGGCACGCTTGATCCGCTGGCCACCGGCATCCTGCCGATCGCGCTGGGCGAGGCGACCAAGACCGTGCCCTTCATGATGGATGCCGAAAAGATCTATCGCTTCACCGTCACCTGGGGCGTGTCGACCGACAGCGTCGACGCCGAGGGGGCCGAGATCGCCCGCTCGGACGTCCGCCCGTCGCGCGAGGCGGTCGAGGCGGCCCTGCCCGCCTTCGTCGGCGAGATCGAACAGGTCCCGCCGCGCTTTTCCGCCATCAAGGTCGACGGCCAGCGCGCCTATGACCTGGCGCGCGATGGCGAGGCCTTCGAGCTGAAGGCCCGGCCCGTGATGATCCATGAGGCGGCGCTCACGGCGTCGGATATCGACAGCGTCGAGATCCGGGTGCGCACCGGCAAGGGCGTCTATATCCGCTCGCTGGCGCGCGATCTGGCGGCGATGCTGGGCGCCGAGGGGCATGTGACGGCGCTGCGGCGCGAGCGGGTCGGGCCGTTTTCGACCGATAATGCGGTCACACTGGATATTCTGCGGGAAATGGTGCATAGGGGCGCCGCCTCGGAAGGTCTTCTTCCGGTCGCGACCGCTCTGGACGACATCCCGGACCTGGCCGTGACCGAGACAGATGCCTTCTCGCTTCGGCAGGGACGGCCGATCCTTCTGCTTCCCCGACAGATCGAAACCCTGAAGGCCCGGCTCTTGCCCGGCTCCCGGACCGTTTCGGCCTTCGAGGACGGAACCCTGGTCGCCCTCTGTCAGATGCGGGCCGGTCGGCTTGAACCCGACCGCGTTTTCAATCTCCGGCCCTCAGACAGTGAGCCTTCGCAAGGCAAGCGCTAGGGCAAGAAAGGACTGACACGATGTCGATTACGCCTCAACGCAAGGCCGAAGTCATCACCGAGAATGCGCGCGGCGCCGGCGACACCGGTTCCGCCGAGGTCCAGGTGGCCATCCTGACCGAACGGATCGCCAACCTGACCGAGCATTTCAAGACCCACAAGAAGGACAACCACAGCCGTCGCGGCCTGCTCAAGCTGGTGTCGCAACGCCGGGGCCTTCTGGACCACCTCAAGAAGGTCGATGAAGGCCGCTATGGCGCCCTCATCGAAAAACTGGGCCTGCGCCGCTAGGGCCAGGTGACGGGAAGGGCCCGCGAGACGGGCCCTTTCTCTTATCCGCCATCGGCGGACCGGAGGCAGACGCCTCCACGACGCGAGGGCCACGCCGGTCCTCTTCAACCCCCGCCCGGATGCGACGGCGTATCCGGGTTCCCGGGCCCGAAGGACTGAGAATAGCCCTGACTGTCCGCCCCCATCGGCAATCCGGCCATGGGATACGAAAGAGAAAATATGTTCGACATCAAACGCAAGACCATTGAGTGGGCCGGGCGCCCGCTGACGCTGGAAACGGGCCGTATCGCCCGTCAGGCGGACGGCGCGGTTCTGGCCACCTATGGCGAGACCGTGGTTCTGGCCACCGTCGTTTATGGCCGCGCGCCCAAGCCCGGCCTCGATTTCTTCCCCCTGACGGTCAACTATCAGGAAAAGACCTTTGCCTCGGGTCGCATCCCCGGTGGCTATTTCAAGCGTGAAGGTCGCCCGACCGAGAAGGAAACCCTGGTTTCCCGCCTGATCGACCGCCCGATCCGCCCCCTGTTCGTCAAGGGGTTCAAGAACGAGACCCAGGTGATCGTGACCGTCCTGCAGCACGATCTGGAGAACGATCCGGACGTGGTCGGCATGGTCGCGGCCTCCGCCGCCCTGACCCTGTCGGGCGTGCCCTTCATGGGCCCGATCGCCGCGGCCCGCGTCGGCTATGTCAACGGTGAGCTCGTGCTGAACCCGACCCTCGACCAGATGCCGGACTCGGATCTGGACCTGGTTGTCGCCGGCACCCAGGACGCCCTGATGATGGTCGAGTCCGAAGCGAGGGAGCTGTCGGAAGAGACCTTCCTCGAGGCCCTGATGTTCGCCCACAAGGGCATGCAGCCGGTTATCGACGCCATCATCGACCTGGCCGAGCACGCCGCCAAGGAGCCGTTCGACTTCCAGCCCGAGGATCACTCGGACGTGGTCGCCTCGATCAAGGCGCTGGTCGGCGACGACATCAAGGCCGCCTATACCCATCAGGCCAAGCACGCCCGCCACGAAGCGGTCGGTGCCGCCAAGAAGAAGGCCGCCGAGGCCCTGGTGAAGACCGACGAGAACCCGGACGGTGTCGAGCCGGCCAGGTTCGCCGCCGCCTTCAAGGAATGCGAGGCCGAAGTCCTGCGGCGCGACATCATCGAGAACAGCCACCGCGTGGACGGTCGCGCCCTCGACAAGGTCCGTCCGATCGTTTCGGAAGTCGGCGTCTTCCCGCGCACCCACGGGTCGGCCCTGTTCACCCGCGGTGAAACCCAGGCCATCGTGGTCGCCACGCTCGGCACCGGCGAGGACGAGCAGTACATCGACGCCCTGACCGGGACGTACAAGGAGAAATTCCTCCTGCACTACAACTTCCCCCCCTATTCGGTCGGGGAAACGGGCCGCATGGGCGGCGCCGGCCGTCGCGAGATCGGCCACGGAAAGCTGGCCTGGCGGGCCATCCGCCCGATGCTGCCGTCGTCGGAAGAGTTCCCCTACACCATCCGTCTGGTGTCGGAGATCACCGAGTCGAACGGGTCGTCCTCGATGGCCACGGTCTGCGGATCGTCGCTGGCCCTGATGGACGCCGGTGTGCCGCTCAAGAAGCCGGTCTCGGGCATCGCCATGGGCCTGATCCTGGAGCCCTCGGGCGAGTTCGCCATCCTGTCGGACATCCTGGGTGACGAGGATCACCTCGGCGACATGGACTTCAAGGTGGCCGGCACGCGTGACGGCATCACCAGCCTGCAGATGGACATCAAGGTCGCCGGTATCACCGAGGAGATCATGAAGAAGGCCATCGCCCAGGCGTCGGCCGGCCGTCTGCACATCCTCGACGAGATGGACAAGGCCATCGACGGTGCCCGCACCGAGCTGGGCGAGTACGCGCCCAAGATCGAGCAGATCAAGATTCCGGTCGACAAGATCCGCGACGTGATCGGCACCGGCGGCAAGATCATCCGCGAGATCGTCGAAAAGACGGGCGCCAAGGTGAACATCGAGGACGACGGCACGGTCAAGATCGCCGCCTCGGAGCAGGACAAGATCGACGCCGCCCGCGAGTGGATCAAGTCGATCACCTCCGAGCCCGAGCCCGGCATGATCTATTCCGGCAAGGTCGTGAAGGTTGTCGACTTCGGCGCCTTCGTGAACTTCTTCGGCGCCAAGGACGGTCTGGTCCACGTGTCGCAGATCTCGCTGGAGCGCGTCGCCAACCCGGCCGACGTCCTGTCGGAAGGCCAGGAGGTCAAGGTCAAATTCCTGGGCTTTGACGATCGCGGCAAGACCAAGCTGTCGATGAAGGTCGTCGATCAGGAAACCGGTGAGGACATCACCGACAGGATCAACGCCGAACGCGCCGAACGCGGCGAGCCGCCGCTGTCGGAAGACACGGGTGGCCGTCCCAAGCGGGAAGGTGGCGGCGATCGGGATCGCGGCCGCAGCCGTCGTCGCGACTGATCGCTGATCAACGATTGAGGAAGGGGCCCCGCCGGAAACGTCGGGGCCTTTTTCTTTTGCGACAACCGGGCCGTTCGGGATGGACGCCGCCGGAAATCGGCCTATGGCTGATGTTTCTCCGATCCTGATCCGAGCCCGCCGGTGAGCCTGCCCCCCGAGACCGTTCCGACGCCCGAGGCCACGGCCAGCGCTGCCCCGCCCGCCCGGCGTGGGGGCGGCATGGTGCGGTCCTCGGCCATTTTCAGCGGCCTGACCCTGATCAGTCGGGGTGCGGGCTTCGCCCGGGATGTGGTGATTTCGGCCGCGCTGGGCGCCTCGGCCGGGCCCGCCGCTGACGCCTATAATACCGCGCTCAGTTTTCCCAATCTGTTCCGGCGCATCTTCGCCGAAGGGGCGTTCGCGGCCGCCTTCGTCCCCGCCTATGCCCGAACGCTGGAAACAGAGGGCCCCGAGGCCGCCGACCGCGTCGCCACGCAAGCGCTGGCCATGGTGGCCATGGTCACGGTGGTCCTGACGATCGTGGCCCAGCTGGCCATGCCCTGGCTGATGGTCGCCATCAACATCGGCTTCCTCGAGGATCAGGCGCGCTACAAGCTGGCCGTGGTGCTGACCCAGATCACCATGCCCTATCTGCCGTGCATGGCCGTCGCCGCCCTGCTGTCGGGCGTGCTGAATGCGCGCGGCCGCTTCATCGTCTCGGGCGCCTATCCGATCCTGCTGAACCTGATCATGCTGGCCGCCGTCATCCCGGCGACGGGAGGCCAGATCGGCGCGGCCTATGCGGCGTCCTGGGCCGTATTGGCCGCAGGCGTGGCCCAGGCGGGCCTGTGCTGGTGGGCGGTGCGCAAGGCCGGAGCCAGGATCCATCTGGCGATCCCGCGCCTGACGCCGGCGGTCAAGGCCATCATCATCACCGCCATCCCGGCGGCCATCGGCAATTCGGCGACCCAGCTGAATGTCTTCGTCTCGGGAAACCTCGCCAGCTTCGTCGACGGCGGCCGGACCTGGCTGGCGACCGCCGACCGGCTGTACCAGCTGCCGCTGGGGCTGGTCGGGGTGGCGATCGGTATCGCCCTGCTGCCGCGTCTGTCGGCGGCCGTGGCCTCCAATGACCACGAGCGCCAGAAGGCGTCCATGGATCAGGCCGTGCTGCTGTCGATGGCCCTGACCCTGCCGGCCGCCGCCGCCCTGATGGGCATGCCCTATTTTCTGATCGATGCCCTGTTCACGCGCGGCGCCTTCCTCGACGTCGACGCCCGCGCCACCGCCGAGGCCCTGTTCCAGTTCGGCTGGGGCGTGCCGGCCTTTGTGCTGATCCGCATCCTCGCCCCCGCCTTCTTTGCGCGCACGGACACCCGGACGCCCATGCGGTTTGCGCTGGTGTCCGTTGCGGTCAACGCCGCCCTGGCCATCGGCCTGTTCTACGCCGGCATGGGGGTTCCCGGCATCGCCGCCGCCGTCAGCGCCGCCGCCTGGTCCAATGCCGGCCTGCTGGCGCTGACCCTGTGGCGCCGCGACCATTACCGGCCCGGCCCGGCGCTGGTCTCGCGCCTGATCCGCATCGCCCTGGCCGCTGCCGGCATGGGGGCGCTGGTGGCGGCCGCGAGCTGGGCCCGGCCCCTGTACCAGCCGGGCATACAGGATGTGCTGGCCACCCTCGGCCTGTCGGGCGGATCCAAGGAGATGGCCGTGCTTCTGGTCTCGGCCCTCGGCGGTCTGGCCTATGCCGGGCTGGCGCTGGCGACCCGGGCGGTGACGATTGCCGAGCTCAGGGCGCTGGTCCAGCGCGGCAATGGAGCACGGGCCTGATGCCCCCACTTGCCACCCCGCCCCGGCTGGGGCATGGCCCTGACCATGACTGATACGCCTCCCGTCTATTCCGGTCCGCGCCGCATTCTGAGCGGCATCCAGGCCTCGGGTGCCCTGCACCTCGGCAACTATCTGGGCGCGCTCAAGCGCTTCACCCAGCTGCAGGACGCGGGCGCCCCCTGCTTCCTGTTCGTCGCCGACCTGCACGCCATCACCGTCTGGCAGGAGCCGGAAAAGCTGGCCGCCCAGACGCGCGAGATCGCCGCCGCCTATCTGGCCTCGGGCCTCGACCCGGCGCGCTCGGTGATCTTCCCCCAGTCGGCGGTGCGCGCCCATGCGGAGCTGGCCTGGGTGTTCAACTGCGTCGCCCGCCTCGGCTGGCTGGACCGGATGACCCAGTTCAAGGAGAAGTCGGGCAAGCACAAGGAGCGCGCCTCGGTCGGCCTCTATACCTATCCGGTGCTGCAGGCCGCCGACATCCTCGTCTACAAGGCGACCGAAGTGCCGACCGGCGAGGACCAGAAACAGCACCTCGAGCTGACCCGCGACATCGCCCAGAAGTTCAATAATGACTTTGGCGTGCCGGGCTTCTTCCCCCTGCCCGACCCCGTCATCCAGGGGCCCGCGCCGCGCGTCATGAGCCTGCGCGACGGTCAGGCCAAGATGTCCAAGTCCGACCCGTCGGACCTGTCGCGCATCAACCTGACCGACGATGCCGACACCATTGCCGCCAAGGTGAGGAAGGCCAAGACCGATCCGGAGCCCCTGCCCGAGACCCTCGAGGGACTGGAAGGACGGCCGGAGGCCAAGAACCTCGTCACCCTCTATGCCGCCCTGTCGGACCAGACGAAGGAGGCTGTGCTGGCCGAATTCGCCGGGCAGGGCTTTGGCGCCTTCAAGCCGAAGCTGGCCGAGGTGGCGGTCGCCGCCATGGCCCCGGTCACGGCCGAGATGCGCCGCCTGATGGCCGACCCGGCCGAGATCGACCGGGTGCTGAAGGACGGGGCTGAACGCGCTGCGGCCGTCGCCGACCCGGTCGTCGACGAGGTCAAACGGATCGTGGGCTTCTGGAGGGCCTAGGATGAGCACCCATATCGCCACCGTCGACTGGTCGCGCGGCGATCAATCGTTCACCGACGGGGCCTATTCCCGGGCGCACGACTGGCGGTTTGACGGGGGTGCTGTGGTGCGGGGATCTTCGTCCCCGCCGGTGCCGGGCTCTGACCCCGCTGCCGTGGATCCGGAAGAGGCACTGGTGGCGGCGGTCTCGGCCTGCCACATGCTGTTCTTCCTTGCCTATGCAGCCAAGGCGGGGCTGACGGTCGACCGCTACAGGGACGCCGCCGTGGCCGAGATGGGCCGGGACGATCGGGGCAAGGTCTCGATCACCCGCGTGACCTTGCGCCCCGACATCCGCTGGGGCGGCGAGGCGCCCCCGGTCGGGGTGCTCGACGACCTGCACCACCGCGCGCATGAGGCCTGCTATCTGGCCAATTCGATCCGGGGCGAGGTCGTCGTCGAGCCGGTCTAGAGCGCCGGCGCCAGGTCCGTCAGCAGGGCCGTGAAGCGGCGAAGAGCCTCGCGGGTCAGCTTCGGGTCATGGCGCATGGGTGGGGCGCTCATCGGCTCGTCGAAGGAATGGGTGCCCTCGGCGATCCAGGTCTCGACCTCGACGCCACAGTCGCGGATCATGGCATGGACCCGTTCGGCGTTTCGGACTGTCGTCAGGTGGTCGGTGCGGGCGATGACGCCGAGGGTCTTCGGACAATGGCGCCAGGGCTTCATCCGGTTGACCGCGAGGACGCCGACATAGGGATAGGCCAGCCAGGCGCCCTTGACCCCCGCGAGGTCGCAGGCGGCGGGGTCCGACAGGCCCAGCGCCCCGGGCCGGGGATCGGCGCTCATGGCCTCCATAATGCCCCAGCCGCCGTGGCTCCAGCCGGCGAGGCACAGGCGTCCGGCATCGACTTCGGGCCGGCGCGAGAGGCCGTCGATGGTGGCCAGCACATCCCCGCCCCGGGCGTGTCCGCGGAAATGCAGGCCGGTGCAGACGGTGGCCATGGCCAAGGTGCGACTCCACCCCCGGGCGGCGAAGGAATCAACGATGTACGCCCGCCAGCCGGCCGCCTTTGCCGCCTCGGCATAGAGGGGCAGGTGGTCGCGGACGCCCCCGCAACCGTGGAACAGCAGGACTGCCGGCCGCGGCCTGTCGTCGTCCGGTCCCACCACCGTCACATGCGGCTCCAGCCGGGCCCAGCGTTCCGCAAGCGTGTCCATGATACCCCCACAAGGCCCTCAAGCCGCGAGCGACCGCGTCGCGAGCATGGGGCCGAATTCAGTGCCGGAAGACCCGGGTGCCCGTAAAGGCCATGGCGATGCCCTTGTCGTCGGCGGCGGCGATCACCTCGGCATCGCGGATCGACCCGCCCGGCTGGATGACCGAGGTGGCCCCGGCGGCGACCGCTTCCAGCAGGCCGTCGGCGAAGGGGAAGAAGGCCTCTGAGGCACAGGCCGAGCCTTCGGCCAGCGAGGGCAGGCCCTGGGCCTCTCCGGCCTCGCGGGCCCGGATGGCAGCGATGCGGGCGCTGTCGCGGCGGTTCATCTGGCCCGCGCCGATGCCGGCGGTCTGGCCGTCCCTGGCATAGACGATGGCGTTGGACTTGACGTGCTTGGCCACGGTGAAGGCGAACAGCATGTCGCGCACCTCGGCGTCGGTCGGCTGGCGCCTGGTGACGATGGTCAGGTCGGCGGGCGTGATCCGCGCCAGATCCCGCGACTGGACGAGAAAGCCCCCGGCGACCGAGCGGAACACCGGGCCCGGCTGCATCGGATCGGGCAGGCCGTCGGTCAGCAGCAGGCGCAGGTTCTTCTTGCCTGCAAAGACGGCCAGGGCCGCTTCGTCGGCGCCGGGGGCGATGACCACCTCGGTGAAGATGTCGGTGATCAGGCGGGCGTCGGCTTCGGTCAGGGCGCGGTTGACCGCGACCACGCCGCCAAAGGCCGAGACGGAATCGCAGGCCAGCGCCCGCTGATAGGCCGCCGACAGGTCAGCCCCGATGGCCACACCACAGGGGTTGGCATGCTTGACGATCACACAGGCCGGCTCGGCGAACTCGGCGACCAGTTCACAGGCGGCATCGGCGTCGGCGATGTTGTTGTAACCCAGCGCCTTGCCCTGCAGCTGGCGGGCATTGGCGACGCCCGGCCGGCGGTCGGCCGTGCGATAGAAGGCGCCCGACTGGTGCGGGTTCTCGCCGTAGCGCAGGGTCTGGGCGAGGGTGCCGGCGATCGATTTGCGGACGGGCGCTTCGTCCTCGGCCCGGTCGGCGAACCAGGTGGAGACTGCGGCGTCATAGGCGGCGGTGCGGGCAAAGGCGCGCGCGGCCAGCTGCTTGCGCAGGACCAGCGAGGTTGTGCCGTCGGTCTTGAGCGCGGCAATCACCTGATCCATGGCCTCGCGGTCGACGCAGACGGCGACATGGCCGTGGTTCTTGGCCGCCGAACGGATCATGGCCGG
>Ga0115011_10002683_pt1 | contig 12300 bp, 8 predicted proteins | sample TroAtlMetagenome_2_FD_88705 | JGI IMG/M metagenome (GOLD analysis project Ga0115011, IMG submission 88705) | Marine eukaryotic phytoplankton communities from Atlantic Ocean - Tropical Atlantic ANT8 Metagenome | ecosystem: Environmental > Aquatic > Marine > Oceanic | place: Tropical Atlantic... | reverse complement strand
CCGCCGGGATTCGAAACTCCAGAGATTCCACCACCTCCGCCGGGATTCGAAACTCCAGAGATTCCACCACCTCCACCGGGATTTGGCATTTTAAATCTCAACGAAAATCGATTAGAGCCAGAAGAGTCGATAGATCAACCATCCATTGATAACATTGAAAATAATATTCCAGAAATCGATGAAATAGAAAAAACATCAGATTCAGATGTTAATTTAAATGAAATAGAAGATTTTGATAAAGCATTTAATTCTCTTAGTGACTCAATTTCCATATTAGGTAGAGAATCCAATGAAACAATGAATGTAAATCCCGAAATAAAAGATACTTCTGATTTTCTCAATCCTTCTGAATTTGACGATACAATAAATTCTTTCGGGTTAGTTACTGGATCGGATGAACAGCAATTTAGCAAAATAGAACAACCACGACCATCGCCTTTTCTTAGGTCACATATTGAGGTAGATTCAATACCAGGAGACAAGCTTTATGCTACTTTGAGTGAGACAGAAACTTCCACTTTAAATCCGGATGGATCAGTAAGGAAGCAACTTATCGACGGAGAACTAATTTTGAGGAATGCTAGTAAGAAACATAGGGCATGGGATATAGAAGTACATCTAGAGTCTACAGAATCTACAGATTTTAGTGACAAAGTATCAACAGTTAGAGAGTTAGATCCTACTGATGAGACTGTAATTCCTTACACTGCATCAGGCCCTAAAATGTTAGTTCTGAGGGAGAAAATTGATACAGAACCAACTAGAGAGCAAGAATCTAGCCTATCTTTAGTATTTTCAAAAAACCCACAGGAGATTTCTATTGAGATAGAAGTAGAAAATGTATCACCTGTAGCACTCTATGATGTAGAAGTAAAAAGAACAATACCATCCTCATTCATTCTGCCCGATGATCGAGAATACAATGTAGAAGGGGAATCCATTGTATGGGACATAGGAAAAATGAATATTGGGCAAACTAAAACAATCACTTTCACAGCCGAAGTCATTACAGAATCAATAGGCAAAATTAAATCTGGCATTTGCTCATCTACATATTCAGCAGAAGCAACCGTTTCAAGGACAAGATTCGATAGAGTATTAGGTTCTGGAAGGCAGTTTTCATATGTAAATGCAGTTGAAGATGATAGACCGGGCGTATGGCATTGTACATGTGTATTTGAAAATAAATCTTCTTTCGTAGTTGCATTGTCAGGAGCTACAGTAAAGTTAGTAGGACGGGATGATCCAATATTAGAAGTTTCAGATATAAGGCAAGATGTCCCACCAGAAGGAAGGTGGGATTCAATGTCTAAAAGAGTCGAATCCGATGATCAACCCAGCTTCACTCAAGAAGTTCGGTTCTCAATTCTCCCCAGGGTTTCAGTCCAATCATCAGGAAATATAGAATTAAAGGAACAACAGCTAACAGTATTAGATGCAATACTTCAAAAGAGATTTGATAAATCTAGAATTAAATCCTATATTTCTTCAAATGTAGAAGTGGTCATTACACTAGAAAATACTGGTTCTTCACCAATAAATGTGATTAGGGTACTTGATGATGTCCCAGGAATTTTTGATACTCCCTCTATGGAACAAATCAGTATAGAGATGGAAGGTACTGAGTTAAGCTCTAATCAATACAGAATTGATATAGTAAATGGGATTCAAATTGAAGAGAAGCATCTTTCTCCAGATAATGATGGCCATGGATTAAGAATTACTGTGGGCACTTCCGCACCTCTCGGCTTACATCCCGGAAAGAGTATAATAATTCGATATCCACTTATAGCTCCAGATCCATCTCCTAGAAATAAATTACTTGTTGCTCCAATTAGAGTAGACTTCAGTTCTGAGCGTTTTGGGCCAGTGGCAACTAGATTGGTAGAGAGGCCACCACAGATTAAAGTTGTACATAAAAGAAGGAATATTAGTACTGGCAAGGAAGTCTTCCCCGGCTCAAATCCAGGTGGATATGAGATTTTACTAATGTTTCATAATAATTCAGATAGCGCCCTGGAAGATTTAGCATTGCATGATATTGTACCAGGTACTTTCAGCTTCGAGAAATATACAATTAGAGGTAATGAAGGAGAAATGGAAGCTTCATTAACCAAAGAATCCGCCAGAGACGGAACTCAAGTAACTTGGGCAATAGGAAGAATTCAGAAAGATGAGAGAATAGAAGTTCTGTATTCAATTCAAGGAGATCCAGAATCAGAATATAAAGTGTCAGACGCTCAAGACTTCCATGGAGCTACTTTTGGAGATGAAGTAGATGAAGAGCCCAATCTGCCAGAATGGATAGAAAGAGATGAGAACGACAATGTTTTACCTCCTTCCGATTCATTAGATGATGTAATAGTCGAACAAATGACCTCTCAAGACAATGAACAAGAGGATATAGAACAAGAAAATAACAATCAGGCAGAAAATTACGAAGAGCCGGAAAAACTAGATTCTGTTGAATCTACTAAAGTATGTCCTGCATGTGGATCAGAAGAAAAGTCGCATTCATCAAAATGTTCAGTCTGTGGTCATAATTTCTAAATAATTTAAGAATCACCGAAATATACCGAAGTATATTTCTTACATTAATTAGTGGAATTGATATGGCGGCGCCCGAATCTAGCGGAGATGCTCAGGCGGAAGCAATGTCATCAATGATGATGCCAATGTTATTTTTACTAGGAGTGATGGTTTTGTTAGTAATTAATCCAGGATTGCGAACCTTCCTGTCTTCTTCAGCTGGAACTGTAATAGAACCCATTCTTCCATTTCATCAAGAATATTTCATTCCTACAGTTTTCATCGTTGGATCTTCAATAATGGTTGTCAATACAATTATTCGTTCATTTTTTCTTGATCCAATGACCCAAGCCCACTTCCAACATAGGAGTGGACAGATTAGGAAACAGATGAATCAAGCAAGAATGGATAGAGATACTGCAAGAATGGATAAGATGCAGAAAATTCAATTTGAAATGATGCCCGAACAGATGAAAATGCAATCATCTATGATGAAGCCAATGATGTTCACAATGGTTTTCATAATTGCAATATTCAGCTGGATGGCTGAATCAGTAGAGGATTTTAAGGTCAACTTCGTTAGCTTGCCTTGGAATCCGATGTGGAGTTTCGAATCTAGAGTTTTCTGGATTTTTCCCGCATGGATTGCAACTTATATTTCCATGAGTGCACCATTAGGCAGAATAATAGATAGACACATCAAGCTTTTCAGATATTCTAAACATCCCTTGGTTCTATCTCAAGCCTCTATTCCCGAGCCACTTATGCATATGCTAGAAGAAGATAAAAATAACAACTCTACAAATAACACTAGAAGAAGGAGGGCTAGAAATGGCCCTAGGAAGGCAGGAAATAGGTCAAAAAATCGTAAATCTGGAAACCAGCATGTTGCACCACCAAAAATAGGTTCCACTTGCCCTTTTTGTAATTCTGACTTAATCTCGAGGACATCCGTAGGACAACTTAGATGTGAAGTTTGTAGGAATGAGTGGAGATAAGATACATTATGGTCAAGGTCACAATTAGTGGACCCCCAGGTAGTGGAACTTCTACACTAGTGGAAAAACTTTCTTCTGAGCTTAATTGGACTTCATTGAACGGTGGAGAAGTATTTAGAGAAGAAGCAAAAATCAGAGGTATTTCCGTTGAAGTTCTTAGTGAGATTGCCAAATCTGACATAAATATAGATAAATCGCTAGATGATTTATTGAAGGATAGGATGAATTCTGAAAATTCGCCAGATATTATAGAGAGCAGACTTAGCGGATGGTGGGCTTCAGAATTAGGATTGAATTGCTTCAGAATATGGATCACGGTGTCTGATGAGGAGAGGGCTAAAAGAATTCAGAATAGAGAAGGCGGAGATTATGAGGATTGTTTAATACGTTCAATAAAAAGACAAATGGATGACAAGGAGCGATATCTTAAATTATACGATATAGATTTAGATGATTTAAGTCCATATAACTTGATTATTGATGCAGATGAAATGGATGCCAATGACGTATTCGAATTAGTTTACTCAAATATTAACGGAGAGGAATAGAATTATGAAGGAGAGATGGATTTTCGAGGAAAAACCTCAAACTAATGCCTCTTTCGGAAATAGCCCAAACTCTAGAAGTTTAAACCAACTTTTGGAGTGTGGAGTAATCGCAATCAATAAACCTCCTGGGCCAAGTAGCCATCAACTTGCCTCTTGGGCTAGAGATATTTTGGGAATTTCAAGAATCGGTCACGGTGGTACACTAGATCCATTTGCTACGGGTTTGCTAACACTATTGTGCGGAAGGGCAACAAAACTTACAGAGATATTATTGAAAAAAAATAAAGGTTACATTGCAGTAATTAGATTCAAAAATCAAGTAAATATTGATCAGATTAAATTATTATTAGAAAAGATGACTGGAGATATATATAATGTTCCACCCAAGGAATCTGCTGTTAAGATACAAGTCAGATCAAGAAATATTAGAGCTTTAGAACTAATTGATTATGATGTCGAAAGTAGATTAATAAATCTAAGAATCGAATGCAACGCAGGTACATATGTTCGTACATTATCTAATGATTTAGGATTATTACTCGATTCAAGGTGCGAATTATTGGAGTTACATAGACATCAATCAGGAATTTTTAATTCTTCTATGGCATGTACGATGCAACAATTAAATGACGCAGCATTCTTATGGAAAGAACATGATGATGATAGGGGAATTAGGAAGTTAATTGCACCAATTGAGAGTATCTTAAGCGAAATTCCTATGATTGTTGTAAAAGATGGAGCTGTAGCAGCTTTATCTCATGGGGCTCCACTAGCAAGGCCTGGAATAGTTAGCGCGCCAAAAGGCATCAAAAAAGGATCACAGGTATTATTATCAAGTTTGAAAGGAGAAGCCGTAGCTATAGCAAAATTGATGATAGATTCAGATTCTCTTAAAGGGATTGATTCTGGACACGTTTCAACCGTACAAACAGTAATGATGAGTCCTGGGATATATCCACAAACATGGTCGAAAGATAGAAAATAATCAATTCAACGCATGCTCTTCATATACCCACTCTTCAGTCTCCAACCTTATTATTAACTTCATTTTTTCACACACACAACCGCTTTGACGGCCATACTAACCATCGCGGTAGGACTTTTTTGGAAACCTTATCCGTATAACTGTTACCTATTTTTTTTAGATTATCAGCCAAACGTACTCGCGATTGCTCTATTTTTCGATTTTTCCGAATTCTTTGTTAATTTTCCTAGGTCCAAACTGAATTACAAGTACGGATCCAATTATTATTAATATAGAAATAAAGATAATTACAAACTCCAAATTTCCCGTATTTTCACTAACTTGCTTATCCAAAACTATGGATATTTCTCTATAGTTGTTATTATCTTCGTTTAATTCAATAATAGAATCCATCGCATCTACATTAAACTCCAATTCAAGATTGCCGTAACTTACAATCTGAACATCACAAGTTATGGATTTTATTTCTCCAGGGCCCAAAGTCTGAATATTCTTAGTCTCCATAATAATTCCATCTATCGAACACTGTATAGAAATATTAGTCGCTTCCACAAGTCCTTGATTTTTTACAAAAACAACTAATTCAACAACATCACCAATAACTAATTCATCAGCAGTAAATCCATCTTTCCTGATATCCAATGACTCTACAACCAAGTCTGCATTTGAATAGACAAATATATTCAAATTTTTAGATATTTCAATATCTCCATCACTAACCTTAATTGTTAATTCATGATTTCCTACTTCTACAGGTCTTAGAATTAGTTTTTCATTACCATCAAAGGTTGCCCAAGATTTGGAACTAGTTACCGAAATTATTTCAGAGTCTACATCCGAAATTTGTAGTTCAATTATATATTCATCACCTAACTGAATATAAGCATCATTTGGCAAACCAGTAATTTTCGGAGAATCATTTATTGGTTCTATTTCTATCTCGAATACGCCTTCCCAGTAATTCTGCCTTTCATCATAGACCTTTACTACGACATCGGAATAGCCATAGGCATTAATTATGGGATTAATAATTAGATTAGTCCCATCACCCTCTACTTCAACTATTTCTGGATTTTGACTTTCTGCTATAACAGTTAAAGAATTACCATTCGTAAAATCGTCTTCACATCTACTATCTACAGAAATTAATGTACTTCCTTCATCTTCAAAAAGATAAAGATCATCAAACAACAAACAATTTGGATCATAATCCCACTCAATTTCATACCCGCCTGAAATTTTAACTGATTCGATATGCACAACAGTTCTTTCTGCAGTCCCATTAGATGACCACTGGAATCTAGAAGCAATACCAAATTCTAGAAGGTCACCAGATTCTGGAAGATATTCCCCTATTGGGATGTCAATTAATAGATTTCCCAGCGTCAATGGACTCTGATAAATTAATTCATCTCCAACTGCAAATCTAAGGTAACTAGAATTTTGAAAAAGCCCATCTACATTTCCCGAAATACTACCTCTCACTATCAATCTAGGGTCATTAATATCTATCTTCAATCCTGAAATGCAACCCGAATTAATTTGGACTTTAATTCTTACATTAATTGAATCAGTATTAATTATTGCTCCATTATCTATTTGATTATAGTCTCCGTTATTAATATCCGATAGAATCCATGCCGAGAAATTACCATCACCCACTAAGTGCAGTCTACCGAAAGATTGCTCTGCCGGTTTGGTTACATCTATTTCCCAAACTCCAGTATTGTCTATATTTTCCTGCTTCAATCCACAGCTATCGAAAATTAATCCAGTAGATGTTCCGTCATATGGGTCGAAATAAATAACGGGAGAGCTAGGAATTATGGTAGAATGCACAGCCTTAACATTTTCAAATGAAAACCAGGGTTTATGATACTTGACTTTTATTCCAATAGCATCAACTCTTACCTCGGTATCATCAATTCCTCCATCTGAAACATAATCTATAGTAATTGCAGTTTGACTTATTTTCTCCCAATCCCATTCTAATATATCATCAAGAGGAATAGTTAGCGGATTTATCATCCTATTAACTCCTGTCAGAGTTCCATAATATGTCCTCAATAACCTATCTGAACCGTGGTTATTGAGTAAAATGTTAACTTCATCAGTATTCAACTCATCCGGTATAGAAAAGTGTAGGATTAGTGATACATTCTCAATTTCTAAATTTTCCAAATTCATTACTTGAAATCCACTCCCACTAATATCCGGACCATTTGATGCTGAGTATATCTCATCTGGTTCATTCAATGCAGAACTTGATCCGGATGAGCTGCTAGTGGACCAGATTGTTATTTCTTCGAAGTTATCAGGTCTATCATGAGTAAATGAAAGCTCATTATCTGCGACAATTCCTCGGGTATATTCTGCAATATCTTCTGAAAATCCCGAAGTCGAAGTAATTTCCCACTCATTATCATCTTCAAAATCTCCAGCTTGGATTAATTCTACCCAATTAGTTGAAATAACCGAATCCGCGGAAGATTTGGTTGAAGTCGCGATTAATAGAAGAAATATGACTAACAAACCTACGGACTTCCGACCCTTCATAAGATTAAACGAAACAACGATGGCCTTGAACTAGTTGGTGAATTGTTTCCCATTAGGATTTACATAATTGTTGAAATAGATGCCGACTTACGCAGTCATAAGAATGGCTGTGATGGTGTAGCGGTTAGCACGGTGGGTTGTGGTCCCGCCGGCCCGGGTTCAAGTCCCGGTCACGGCCCCATTCAATTATTGGCCCAAGTCAAATTCGCTAATTTCGTGCCTCATTTTATCGGCCTTAGTAAGTAGATATTCCCTATTTTCATCACCAATTCCAACTATTATGGATTTTCTATCTTCAACAATTATTCCATGTTTAGAAATTTGCTCTACTTTATCAGGATTATTTGTCATTAAGTTTATTCTTGAAACACCGATTTTCTTTAATATATCAACTACAATCTGATAATCTCTAGCGTCGGCAGGATGCCCCAATAGTATATTTGCATCCATAGTATCCACTCCTTGATCTTGTAAATTATATGCTTGGATTTTAGCTTTAAGTCCTATTCCTCTCCCTTCTTGCCTTAGATATACTATTACTCCCCAACCAAATTCTTGAATAGTTTTCATCGCAGCATCAAGTTGAGGTCCACAATCACATCTCAAGCTACTAAATGAGTCTCCCGTCAAGCATTCTGAGTGAACTCTCACCAATACTGGATCGGGGCCTTCCATGTCTCCTAAAATTAGTGCAACATGATCTAGTCCAGTTTTTACTTCATGAAAAACTCTAATTTTAAATTCACCAAATTTTGTTGGCAATCTAGCTTCAGCTGGTACATCACCAGATTCAATCAATGGAGGGGTACTCACATGCGCGCCAAGGCGTATTAGTTTTGAATTCTAGCATTACCTTGGTTATTTATAATGAATTTATATTCTCCAGATATTTCCTCTGTTTTAACTAGTTCAACTCCCATTCTATCACAAAGTGCCGGAATGTCATGAAAAGTTTCTGGATCGTCACAAATTACTTCTAGAGTATCTCCATAATTCGAATTTTCCAATGCTCTTCTAGTTTCATGAACAGGAATTGGGCATAGAAAACCAACCAGATTAATTGTTTTTTTTACCATTTTTTCACTCTATGTTGTCAATTCATAAAATCAAATTCTTCATCTTCGTGATTTCTCATATAATTTATTGCAGTAGTCTCATCATCAGATAATTCATCACCACGAAATTTCCCATCTTTCGCATTTCCCCATCGTTCCATGAAAATGCCATTTTCCCAATCATTCATAAACATTGGACGGATATATGAAGATTTACAAACTGCCCTAGTATTACCAAGATCTGCAGCTACTGTGTCAATTACAGCCAGCATAGTAGCATTCCTCTCCTTATCAGTCTCTCCTGGAAGTTTTTTCATATCTGCCAATTTAGCCAAACCTTCAGTGCCCTTCAATGTCCTTCCCATCCAACTTAGGTATGAAGGAAATCCCGTTTTTTCTGCTCGCTCTTCGGCCTTTGTGTGTTCTTCAACTAATTCATTCATCTGCTTTTCATTCACTTCAGAAACCATTGCTAGTCTAGCAGCTGTTTTCCAAGATGCCGCCCATGTTCTGAAATCTTTAGCTGTATATCGATGTTGCATATGCTTCTCTAAGTAATTGTTAATATGTTCAGCCTTAATATCGAAATATTTTCCACTTTCATCCATATAACTGAATAAATCTTCTCCTTTCCCTTTTCCTCCCATTTTCCTAGATTCACGAATTAGCATAGATAAATCATCATCTTTAATCAACAATTTCCATTCTTTTCCAGATTTTCCAGTGAAGTTTAGAACAGCATCAATTTTTCCTTCTAGTGCCTTTTTACCTTCCCATAATTCAACATGTCCTTTCTGAATTGTAGTGAGTCCATATGATTCATTTTCTTGTGCATACTGATCTGAACCAACTCTAATATGATAACGATCAATTAATTTTACTACAATCGCCGCAACTTTATCTCTATACATTTTGTTCGCTTTCAAATCTTCTTCAACCTCAAATCGAAGTGCATTTAGTGCAATAGCAAATTCATCTACATTCATGTACTTAATAGCCGATTTGTAATCATTCCAAGTTGGATGGTATCTATATTGTAATCTTCCATTAGAGTCTTTTCCAGTCGCTTGAATATGTCCCTTTTTATCATTACAGAACCAAACATCAGTCCAGGCTGGAGGTACTGCTAATGAATTTAGAAAAGTGATTCTTTTTTCATCTTTTAATTCATCACCACTAGGTAATTTATATTTCCAGATTATCTTCGTTTTTTCATTATCTTCGGATGCTACTTCCATCTTCTCTCTAGTTATCCCAGGGGCATTTCTATCGCTCATAACAAGCCCAGCATCTTTAGCTACCTGTTCAGAATCTACTTTCATAAATGCTTGAGGTGACATTAGGCTTGAAATGTTTCTTATACTAATCACTCTGAAAACTGTGCAAGAAGATTCTCTAATGCTCTTATGTCAGTCTCAAGAATTTCCCTTTCAGCTCTTTTCAGGTCTCCATCATTCAATTGACTTTGTAGCTCTTCTAGCTCTTGCCTAGCAGTATCTCTCTCTTCATTCATGTCTGCCTCATCTCTAAGCATCTTAATTCTTGAGACATGTTGCCTAGTAGATTTACGCTTTTTCAAATTCTCTCCTCTTTCCCCCTCAGGGAATGGTGATGGCTTCTTCGGTAATTCTACTGCAACTGGATATGGAATACTGATTCCTTCCCTTTCAAATGTATTATCAATTTCTCTCAACAACCAATCAGTCGCCAAGAATTCTTCACCATAGTCACTAATCCATGCATATAATCTGTATATTTTAGCCCAATCTCCTAATTCCCTAAGCAAAACTCTTGGAGCTGGATCAGTTTCTACATTTGGGCATTTTTTAGCCACTTCAAGAATTACCTGTTTGACATGGGCCGATTTCTCTTCATAATCCACTCCAATATCGAGGGTTAGTGCAAGCCTTGTCTTGATTCCATCGCCCCCTCCTCTAGCATAGTTTGTAATGGTAGATGCAACTAATGTATTATTTGGAATAACAACCAATTGCTCTTGTAAAGTCAAAACTTTGGTTGATAAAATCCCGACTGACATAACTGTTCCAGTGACATTTTCGACTGTGATTCTGTCTCCAACTTCAAAGGGCTGATCAATAGCTAACATGAATGAATTTAGCATATTTCCAAGAGTTTGCTGCACCGCCAAACCAATAATAAGGGAAAACACTGCTAATGAAGCTAAAAGTCCTAAAAGCTCAATTCCCACCTCATCTAATGCCAGATAAATCCCTATGAACCATACAGTACCCCTTGAAGTAATTACTACCAATGGATTGCCCCCGGTAACTGTAACTGATTTGTTCGTGTTGTATCTTTCCAAAGCTGCCGGAACAATATTCTTTATTGCAACACTAATCAGAGATACTGATAATATGATATATGTGGCATTCAGATAACCTGATGACGCAGAATAAATCTCATTATTTGCGCCCAGTGTCCACCTCATCGTAATTTCTAAACCGGCTACTAAAACAAATACATACATCCTATTTGATATTGGTACAATTATATTATTGTCCCATTCAGCTTCAGTACGCCTGACAATTCTCCAAGCCAATCTTACTAATACATATCGAGTAAAAAATAGCCCAACTAATGTAATTAGAATAGAAACTAATATTTTTGCAATTTCTTCACTCCATTGCGAAATTAACTCTATCCCCGGAAAAACATCCACTAGGGGTTGAATTACATCTAACATCGGGTCTTCCGCCACATCTACACCTATCCTTCGGGAGCAACAGGCCTTTCAAATGGTTATCGTATGTTTATTGGTTAATTTTCTAAAAAATCACTAGCTTGATTCGCCCATTTATCACGTCTAATCCTTCCTGGGAAGAACTCTATTGCTACATTTACCTTATCTTCTAATTCAGGAGTCATCCTTGCTACTTGTTTGAATGTAAAAATTCCTAATGTATTCAATTTATCTTCAATAAATGGCCCCACTCCCTTTATTTTCTTCAAATCATCACTAACTGTAATTATGGCACCTGAGAAAATTCTAGAAATTCCCTTTATTCCTAGAAGCTTATTACCTTCCTTTTCAGTCCACGAAATTTTCATTCCTCCTCTATAGTCAGAGATATATCCCTCTCCACTTCCAGAGAAACCGGAAGCATCACCCAACTCTATGATCTCCGAATTTTCATCAATTTCACTCTTTATTTCTGTGCTTTTAGCCACTCCTAGAACTGAAAAATCGATAGTCTTGGATTTTTCAGCCACTCTCAGTAGTTCTTCTTCGCGCTTCCTTTCTTTCTCACCTAATTCATCTAATCGGTTTCTTCTTTCTTCCATTTCTTTTTCTAATCTAACCTGTCTTTCTTGAGCATTCTTCTCAGCTTCAGCCTTAGCTTCTTCAGCTTCTTCCTTTAGTTTAGCAGCTTCAGCTTCAGCTTCAGCCTTAGCTTCTTCAGCTTCTTCCTTTAGTTTAGCAGCTTCAGCTTCAGCTTCAGCCTTAGCTTCTTCAGCTTCAGCCTTAGCTTCTTCAGCTTCTTCCTTTAGTTTAGCAGCTTCAGCTTCAGCTTCTTCCTTCATTTTGGCAATTTCAGCATCAACTTTAGTCTTATCAATTTCTTTGTTGATTGTCCTTGGAACCAAAACTTCCACACCCCATTTGAAAT
>Ga0115011_10002680_pt1 | contig 12305 bp, 12 predicted proteins | sample TroAtlMetagenome_2_FD_88705 | JGI IMG/M metagenome (GOLD analysis project Ga0115011, IMG submission 88705) | Marine eukaryotic phytoplankton communities from Atlantic Ocean - Tropical Atlantic ANT8 Metagenome | ecosystem: Environmental > Aquatic > Marine > Oceanic | place: Tropical Atlantic... | reverse complement strand
ATTATTTTCTCTGAGAGTTTCTCTAAGTTCTTCGCTTCTAATTTACAAGGTTCGCACCATGATGAAAAAAAATTAACTAAAAATGGAGAACCCTTAAAATCATTTAAATTAAACACTTGGTCCGCTTTTAATGATTTAAGTTCTTCTTTAGGAAAATGTTCATGAATCAGAACGGATTTAATAGTTGTTTTATAATTATAATTATTTTGTTTAATAAGAGCCGCACCTATCATGAATATTAAGATTGATATCGATATTAAAGGTATAAAAAAAATTAATTTTCTCATATTATTTTTATTTTTCGAAAACTTGCTTTTTTTAATTGAATTTTCAAAGAGAAAATCCCACCTAAAACCATTATGATCGATCCAAGCCAAATTAATGAAACCAATGGTTTAACGTAGATTCTAAAAGTATACCCATTTTCAGGATCGCCATCTCCTATAACGGCATAAACATCTCCAGAAATTCTTCGGTAAATAGCTACCTCTGATGTTGTTTGTCTTTCTATTGGAAATAGTCTTTTTTCTGGATAAAGCGTATATTTAGCAACATTATCTTTATTATAAAACGTTAGTTCTCCAATTTCTGAAATATAGTTTGGTCCGAGGCTTTGTTCTATGTCTTTAAAAATTAAATATTCATTCCCTAACATTATCTTTTCTCCAGGCTTCAGTTGTTTCACAATTTCTTGATTAAAATAATTTTCTGTGACTGCGCCAATTGAAAAAGTAGCAACACCTATATGTGCTATGCACACTGCTAATTGCTGAGCTGTTAATGATTTAATCTTCCTATCACTTTTGAATATGGATAATAGGTTAGTGTCTTTAATAATTAAATAAAGGATATTTAAAAATAGCCATGCAGATAAAGTAAAACCTAGTATAGATATAATAGGGAAGTCTAGGACTAAGACAAATAAAATTAAAATTATTAGAGTAAACAAAATTGGAATTAAGAACATATTAAGAGTTTTACGCAAGTAATTCCTTTTCCAGTATAGTAATGGACCAACACCCATAAAAAATAAAGTTGCCATCATAAAAGGAGATAGAGAAATTAAAAAAAATGGTTTTCCAACAGTAATTTGACTTCCATTAATAAGCTCTAAAAGCAATGGATACATCGTTCCAATAAGAATAATAAATGAAGAAATTACTAAAATAAAATTATTAATGACAAGTGACATTTCTTTACTAAGTAAATTTATATGTGCATTTGTCCTAAATGATTCAGATTTGAATGCAAAAATACCAAGTGGAATAAGGGTAGAAACTAATAAAATAAAAAGAATAACAAGCCCTCTTTTCGGGTCAGAAGCAAACGAGTGAACGGATGTAATTATTCCAGATCGCACAATAAAAGTTCCTAACAAAGAAAAAGAAAACCCCAAAATGCATAGTAATAATGTCCAAGACTTTAATTCATTGCGCGTTTCAAAAACAATTATTGAGTGAAGCAATGCTGTGGCAATAAGCCATGGCATTAAAGCGGCATTTTCCACAGGGTCCCAAAACCACCAACCACCCCAACCTAGTTCATAATAAGCCCAATAACTCCCAAGAGAAATTCCAATTGTTAGGGCGATCCAGGAAATAATTATCCAAGGTCTAACAGCGGAAGCCCATTTTTTATTAATTTCACCGTTTATTAAAGCAGCTAATGCAAAACAAAATGCTACTGAAAGTCCCACATATCCAAAGTAAAGAATAGGCGGGTGAAAAGCCAGCAACAAGTCCTGAAGCACAGGGTTGAGACCTGAACCATTAGTTGGAATTATTTCAGACCTAGTAAATGGATTTGATGTGAATATGCAAAGCGCTAAAAATAAAAAATTTAAAAGCCCTTGTGCTGAAGTTAATATAGAATGAAATTTATTTTCTAATTTCAAACTTGAAGTAATAGATCCAAATGACACAAGAATTAAAATCCAGAGTAACAGAGAACCTTCATGGTTAGCCCAAGTTCCTGATATTTTATATATTAATGGTTTAGAAGTGTGTGAAAATTTTGTCACTAGATCCACAGAAAAATCAGATACAATAAATGAATACAATAAGACAAAAAAAGAAAAGGCAGTTGTTAAAAAAACAAGTTTTGGTATAGCTGGAATAAAAATGAAATTATTTTCGATTTTAACAAACAAAATAGAAAATTGAATAAAAGATAGAACTAGGGCTGATATCAAAGAAATGTGACCCAATTCGATGATAAAACTATTCATTATAATTTTTACCCTTCCATAAACCTTGATCTTTTAAACTTTTTGTAATTTCCCTTGGAATATAATTCTCGTCATGTTTTGCTAAAAGACTTTCAGCTTTAAAAATAATATTATTATAAATACCTTCAACTATAACTCCCTGATTTTCTTTAAAAAGATCAGGTAATAAACCATCATATTTAACTGTAATTGATTTTTCCCCATCAGTTATATCAAACTTAATTAAAGTACCCTCTTTAAAGATTGAATTAGACTTAACAAGACCACCAAGGCGGAGTTTTTGATTTATTATTGTTTGTTCAAGAAGTTCAGATGGAGTTATAAAATAAACAATATTGCTCTTTAATGCTGACATTAAAAAAAACAAACCAAGGCAAAGAGGTATAAAAAAAAGGCATATACCAAAAAAGCGCTTTTGCTTAGGTGTCATTATTTTTCTCTAATATGGCAGAGTAAAGTTTCTTTGATATTAAATATTTAAGATAACTAAAGATAAACAAAAAAATTAGTGAGCTAAAAGTTACAATATATGACAGATAAATAAAAAAATCATAATTATTATTGTTAAAAACAGTTTCCATTTATAATTTCCCCATTACTTTTAGATGCTGTATTTTTCTTTCTATTAAAATTGAATGTGACCTAAAAATTATAATTAATATAAAAAATAATTGAAATGCTAAAAACATAATTACGAGGGGTAAAAGCATCGAACTATCAATTGAAATACCACCAGTTCTCATAATTGAAGCTGGTTGATGGAGTGTGCTCCACCAATCTACTGAAAACTTTACAACTGGCAAATTAATAGATCCAGCAATTGCAAGCAATGCAGCAGGTCTGCTTCCTCGCTCACTCTTTTCAAAAGCATTGGACAAAGCAATGTAACCCATAAAAAGCAAAAATAAAATTAACATTGAAGTTAATCTTGCGTCCCAAACCCACCATGTACCCCACATTGGCTTTCCCCAAATAGAGCCAGTCAAAAGAGTAAGTAAAGAAAACAAAGCACCAACAGGGGCTATTGACCGTGACAATATATCTGCAAGTGGGTGTCTCCAAACGATAAAAAATAATGAACAGATAGCAAGCAACAAATATGAGAATATTGAAAGCCAAGCACTTGGAACGTGAACATACATTATTCGAACAGCTGATCCTTGAACCACGTCATCGGGACTTTTTAAAAGTCCTAAATATAATCCTAATATGAAAAGCATTCCAACTGCTACTATTAACCATGGCACTAGAATATTAGTTATCCGAACAAATCTTGATGGATTAGCAAAATAGTCAATCATGTTATTAATATAGTCATTTTAATGCCAATTGGTACTGAAAGTTTAGTCAATATATATCTTAATTGCCTTTGATGTGATCAATGGAACAATTGCTGCAAGAAAGGAAAGCGTCATGCATTGAAAATAAATACTACTAAGAGCTGATGTGCCCTGCAAAGATAAAATTGTTGAAGAAATTCCAAATATTAATACTGGGATTGTTAAAGGTAAAATTAATAATATGACAATAACATTGGATTTTTTTGTTCCTAGAACTAACGCAGAGCCCATTATTCCTATAAAAGAAAATGATAGTGTCCCCAAAAATAAGCTAAAACTTATTATTCCAATAAGATTAACTGGAAGATTTAAAAACAATGAAATAATGGGAAATAAAATAATCAAGGGAAGACCAACTGAAACCCAGTAACATATAACCTTAATAAACACTATTAAACTTAGAGGCAAATTAGATAGTAGGTATTGTTCAAGTAAACCTTCGGAGGCGTCAGCTGAAAAATATTTTTCTATAGCAGTGAGAAATGTTATCAGCGAACAAGTCCAAATTATAGCGGGTGAAAAATCTTTTAACAAATTTGAATTTGCACCCAAACTCAATGGAAAAATAATTAATAAACTTAGATAGACACTAACTATAAAAATAGGATCCTTAATAGAACTATTTTGTATTTTTAACTCATATAAAATTAATTTATTCATACAGTTTATCTAAGTTTATTACATTGCAATTCTTGTATTTTTTATATTGTTGAACATCATGAGATGAAATAATAACTATGCCATTTCTTTTTACGTGATTATTAATTAACTCTAAAAAGATTTTTTCATAGATTTTGTCTACGCTGTTTAAGGGCTCATCTATTACCCATAATGGTTTGGTGCTTAAATTATAAGCTGAAAGAGCCACCCTTCTTTTTTGACCATTTGATAAACTTGAAAAACTGAATTTTTTATATGGTAATATTCCAAAGTTATCGTTTTTAGTTGATATAGTTTTTGTTCCATGAAGAATTGATAAAAAATTTATGTTATCAGTTACAGAAAGATGGGGGAAAGAAGCATTTAAATGACCTAAATATGTAATGTTTCTATAAAACTCTTGATAATTTTTTTTTATTGATACTTCGTTCCAAAAAACATTGCCTTTATCAGGTTCTGTTAGGCCACAAATACATTTCAATAATGTAGTTTTCCCAATGCCATTTGACCCAGTGATAATATATAAATTTCCATATGAAAACGTATAGTTGTATCCTGAGAATAATCGGTTACTACCTTTGATAATCTCTATATTTTCAATTCTAACAAAATTTTTAGATTTTAACGATTGAGTGATTAATGAGGTCATAATTAATTTCTTTGTAAATTATACAAATAATTTATATTTATAATATATAATATATAATTATAAATTAATTAAAATTATGAAGTTGAAACATGGCATCGAAATTGAAAAATAACTGTATAAAAGAATTAAATTTAAACTCAGGAAGATATTTTTATTATAGTATAAAAGAATTATCGAAAAAACACCCTGAAGTTAATTCATTACCTTTTTCATTAAAAGTTTTGCTAGAAAATTTACTAAGATTTGAAGGAAGTTCGGGAGTAAGTTTAGATAGTGTTCATTCTTTAGCAAAAGCTACCAATGGTAAAATAAATGGTATGGAAATCGCTTTTAGACCTGCAAGAGTTTTAATGCAAGATTTTACAGGTGTTCCAGCAGTTGTTGATCTAGCTGCTATGAGAGATGCGATGGTGAAGTTAAATAAAGATCCAAATCAAATAAACCCCTTATCACCTGTTGATTTAGTTATTGATCATTCTGTTATGGTTGACTTTGCGGGGAGTTCAGATGCTTTTGGGAAAAATGTAGAGCTTGAGTTTTCAAGAAATTCAGAGAGATATAGCTTTTTAAAATGGGGTTCTCAAGCATTTAAAAATTTTCGTGTTGTGCCCCCTGGTACTGGTATATGCCACCAAGTAAACCTTGAATACTTAGCAAAATCTGTTTGGACTAAAGAAGAAAATGGTAAAGTTTATGCCTTCCCTGATACACTTGTAGGAACAGATAGCCATACAACTATGGTAAATTGTTTAGCAGTTTTGGGTTGGGGTGTCGGCGGAATAGAAGCAGAGGCAGCTATGTTGGGCCAACCAATTTCAATGCTAGTGCCAGATGTTGTTGGATTTAAACTAAAAGGAAAGCTTCTTGAAGGAGTTACAGCTACAGATTTAGTGCTTAGGATTGTCGAGATGCTAAGAGAACTTGGGGTTGTTGGTAAATTTGTTGAATTTACAGGTCCTGGACTAGACAGTCTTAGCTTAGCTGATAGATCTACTATATCAAATATGGCACCTGAATATGGAGCAACATGTGGATTTTTCCCTATTGATCAAGAGACAATAAATTATTTAAAATTTACTGGTAGAGATAATGCAAATCTTGAATTAGTAGAGGCCTATGCTAAAGCACAAGGCATGTGGCGAGATAAAAATACAGTTGATCCAATTTTTAGTTCGGTTTTAGAGTTAGACTTAGAAGATATTAAACCATCTTTAGCTGGTCCCAAAAGACCTCAAGATAGAGTTCTTGTAGGAAAACTAGAAGAGAACTTTATGAGCACTTTGCTTGAGACATCTAAAAGAACAAAAATTAAAACCTCTGAATTAAACTCTACAAAGCTTGGAGATGGAGATATAGCTATAGCTGCTATTACAAGCTGTACAAATACATCAAATCCATCAGTTTTAATTGCAGCAGGTTTGCTTGCAAAGTCAGCCAATGAATTAGGTTTAAAGGTAAAACCTTGGGTTAAAACTTCTTTAGCGCCTGGTAGTAAAGTAGTAACAGACTATCTAGAAGCTTCCGGCCTTCAAAAACATCTTGACGGACTTGGATTTAATTTAGTTGGATATGGATGCACTACTTGCATAGGTAATTCTGGTTCTCTGACTAATGATATAATTGATTTAATTGAAAGTAATGACCTTTTGGTCACTTCAGTTTTATCTGGGAATAGAAATTTTGAAGGTAGAATAAGCCCTCATATAAAGGCCAATTATTTAGCTTCCCCACCCCTTGTTGTTGCTTATGCCATTGCAGGATCTGTCTTAATAGATCTAGATAAAGACCCTCTTGGCTATGACAAGAACAACAGACCGGTCTTTTTGAAGGATATTTGGCCAACAAATAATGAAATTTCAGAAGTTATTAATTCTGTGATAACACCTGAAATGTATAGACAACAATACGCATCTGTTTTTGAAGGTGGAAAAGATTGGAAAGAAGTTACTGGAGTTGGAGATTTAACTTACAATTGGGACGATACCTCTACTTATGTGCAAAATCCTCCATACTTTGAAAATATGAAAAGTAATCCAGAGAAAATAGAAAATATTATTGGTGCTAGGGCGCTTGCTATTTTAGGAGATTCAATAACTACAGATCATATTAGTCCTGCAGGGTCAATCTTAAAATCAGCACCAGCAGGGCAATATCTTTCTGAGAGGCAAGTTAGAGAAAATGATTTTAACTCATATGGTTCTAGAAGGGGCAATCATCAGGTTATGATGAGGGGTACATTTGCTAATAACAGACTTAGCAATGAGATGGCTTCAGATATGAATGGTGGCTTTACAACACACCAGCCTTCACAAAATAAAATGAGTATTTATGAAGCAGCAATGTTGTATTCAAAAGAAAAAATACCATTAGTAGTATTTGGTGGAAAGGAATACGGTACTGGTTCATCAAGGGATTGGGCTGCCAAAGGAACAAGACTATTAGGTGTGAAAGCAGTTATTGCTGAAAGTTTTGAAAGAATCCACAGATCAAATCTTATTGGAATGGGCGTTCTCCCACTGCAGTTTTTAGATAAGTTATCTCATAAAAAATTGAATTTGAACGGTGATGAAATATTTGACATAATTGGAATTGAGGATGTTTTCAAGCCACAAATGCATATTGACTTAAAGATTAATAGATCAAACGGTAAGACGGAAAGTATTAACCTTTTAAGTAGAATAGATACAGATGGTGAAGCTGAGTATTATTTGCATGGAGGAATTTTACATTTTGTTTTAAGGCAACTTGCTGCATAAATATAATATCTATTAATAAAAAATGTCTAAAAATTTAAAGGCTATTCTAGGTCCAACTAATACAGGTAAAACATACTTTGCTATAGAGAGAATGTTAGCACACTCTTCAGGTATAATGTGTTTTCCACTAAGGCTTCTTGCAAGAGAAAACTATGATAAAATAATCAAAATTATTGGCAAAGATAAAGTAGCTTTAATTACTGGTGAAGAAAAAATAATACCTGAAAAAGCGTCTTACTTTTGTTGTACTGTAGAAGCAATGCCAACAGAAAAAAAAGTTGAATTTGTAGGTATAGATGAGGTTCAAATTGCTGGCGATTACGAGAGAGGTTATATTTTTACTGATAAAATTCTTCATTCAAGAGGAACTAAAGAAACAGTATTTCTTGGAGCCGAAACTATAAGTTCAAAATTGAAGGCTTTAATTCCTGATGTGAAGATTGAGGGGAGACCTAGAATGTCTGACCTTAGTTACATTGGACGAAAAAAAGTTACAAGGTTAAAAAAAAGAACTGCTGTGGTAGCTTTTTCAGCTGCAGATGTTTATACAATTGCAGATATCATAAGAAAGCAATTAGGTGGTGCCGCAATTGTAATGGGTGCATTGTCCCCAAGAACAAGAAATTCACAGGTAGAAATGTATGAGAATGGTGATGTCGATTACTTAGTAGCTACTGATGCCATTGGTATGGGACTTAATTTACAAATACAACATGTAGGGTTTGCATCTTTAAGAAAATTCGATGGTATTTCTCAGAGAAATTTAACAGATCCAGAAATTGCTCAAATAGCAGGAAGGGCTGGTAGGTTTTTATCAGATGGAACGTTTGGAGTAACTGATCATGCTAATGAAATGAGTGGTCAGACTATTGATTCTGTTGAAAACTCAAAATTTGATCAAATTTCACATATTTACTGGAGAAATTCTAATCTTGATTTTTCTTCAATTGGAAATCTTATTAAAAGTCTTGAAATTATGCCAAAGGAACCATATTTGATCAGAAAACATGACGCAGAAGACTATCGACATCTTTTGCACTTGAGTGAATTAAAAAACATAAATCAGTTAGCTAAAACCAAAAATGATATCAAACTATTATGGGAGGTGTCTCAAGTTCCTGAATTTAATAAGCAACTTACTAATGATCATGTTGTTTTATTGAGTAAAATTTTCGAACAGTTAATCCTTAAAGGAAGACTTAACCATGACTTTATTTCTAACCATATTTGCAGAATAGATAAAGTTAGTAAGGATATTGATACTTTAATGCAAAGGATTGCTTCAATAAGGACCTGGACATACCTAAGTCATAAAAATAACTGGTTGCAAGACACAATTAATTGGCAAGAAACATCATTAACTATTGAAGACAAGCTATCAGATGCGTTAAACATTGAATTAACTAATAGATTCGTTGATAAAAGAATTTCTGTATTAGGAAAAAAATTAAAGGAGAATGCTCAACTGTTGATAGAAATAAAATCTGATAGCAGCATCCAAATTGATAGTCTCAAAGTTGGAGAAATTAATGGATTTATCCTTAAACTTACTGATTCCTCTACTCCGTCTTCTGATTTATTTTTAAAAAATTTAAAAAAAGGATTAGTTGATGAGATAAAACAGAGAGTGAAAATCTTTTATTCAATTGAAGATGAAAGGCTTACAATTAATGAGAGTGCGAAAATTTTATGGGATAATTCTCCTGTTGGATGGCTTTCTCCTTCGGATGATGTTTTTAATCCTAACGTCCAAGTTCTAAATAGTGACTTGCTTAATCAGGATCAAATCCATTTAATTACTCAAAGACTAAAACTATTTGTAAATAACCTAATAGAAAAAAATCTTTCCCCTTTAATAAATATCAAGGAAGAGGATTTTGATAATTCTTCGAGGGGAATTATTTACTTATTAAAGGAAAGATTGGGAACAACAACAATTAAAGAAATATATAAAGTATATAAAGAGATAAGTGATGATGAAAAAAAAGAGTTCAGCAAAGCTGGTTTGAGATTTGGCGTTAAATATCTTTATATGCCAGACTTGTTAAAACCAGGTTCTGTAAAGTTGAGAGCATTACTATGGGGTGTTATGAATAATACTTATTATAATGCAGCTCTCCCAGATGATGGAAGAGTTGCTTACTCTCCTGATGAAACAGCGCCTAATGATTGGTATAATATAATCGGTTATTCAAAACTAGGCGACAGGGTGATGAGGGTTGATATGGTTGAGAGATTACTTGCTCTGATAAGAGTGGCAGCGCGAGAAGGATCTTTTAAAATAACAGAAGAAATGCTATCAATAGCGGGCGCCTCAAAGGAGCAAATGTCAAAAGTTCTTCTAGATTTAGGATTTGAAAATATTGATAAAGATAAAAACAATGAAATTACTTTTGAGACCTTGTTTAAGAGAAAACAGAAAAAAATACTATTTAAGAATAAACTAAAAACAAACAACAAAAATAAAAAAAATTTAGAAAATAAGTCGAAAGGTAAAACCAAGTTTCAAAAAAATAATAATGAAAAGATAGATAAAAACTCACCTTTTTTTGTGTTATCAAACTTAAAACTTAAAAATTAAATTAATGGATAGGTTAAATCAAAGATTAGATCAGTGGCTTTGGCATGTTAGAATATTTAAAACAAGACAAATAGCTTCTAAATCAATTGAATCTGGTAATATTAAGGTTGATTTAAATACTATAAATAAAACACATTATCAAATAAAAGTTGGTTCTATGGTAGAGATATTTATAAATGAAAATTTAAGAAATATAGAAGTTTTAAAGTTTACAACCAGAAGAATTAGTCCAAAGGAAGTTGATATGTTTTATTTTGATAATGGATATAGAATTAACCCTGTCCTTGAAAAACATGAATCAAGTAATAAATCAAAATTTAATAGGATTGGAAAATTAAATAAAAAACAAAGAAGAACAATTCAAGAATTTAAAGAAAGAAATATTTTTGTAAGGGGCAATAATGTTTGAACTTTTTAAGTCTACTGTTAATAAATTTAAAAACAATAAAGAAAATATTCAGAAAGAGGAAATAAATGCATTGAATTCAATCGTGGCTTTGTTAGTAGAGGCAGCCTCAATTGATGGAGAAATTGGTAGTGATGAAAATAAACAAATAGAAAATATCTTAATAGAAAGGCTCAATTTAGAAAAAACAAAGGCTGTAAAAATTCTTGAACAAACAATATTAAGCTCAGAAGAGCAAATAGAAATTTGGTCCAAAACAAATGATATAAGAAAAAAATTAGATTATGAGGAAAGACTTAATATACTTGAACTAATGTGGGAAATAGTTTTAGTGGATGATGTTCTTGATGTGTTTGAAGCACAACTGATGAGAAGAGTTTCAGGTTTATTATTTATTTCAGATATTGATTCTGGAAATTGTAAAAAAAGAGCAATTCAAAAACTTCAAAATAATTAATTTAGAAAATTTACAATTAAAATGACTTACATAGTAAATGATAAATGTATAAATTGTAAGCATACTGATTGTGTTGAAGTTTGTCCGGTTGACTGTTTCTATGAAGGCGAAAATATGCTTGTTATACACCCTGATGAATGTATTGATTGTGGCGTATGTGAGCCTGAATGCCCCCCCGAAGCAATTTTACCTGATTCGGAAGAAGGTGCTGAGGAATGGGTTAAATTTAACAGAAAATACTCTGAAATTTGGCCTAATATTACTCAGATGAAAGACGCAATGGAAGATGCTGAAAAATTTTTAAATGAGGAAAATAAACTTGATCTATATTTTAGTGAAAAACCTGGAGAAGGTGACTAAAAAAATTACTGACAAACTCTATTTTTTTTGCTATAGTACGCACTTCATAAAAATACATATTAAAGAATAGTAAAAATAATGGACACAAAAATAAATAATGAAGAATTAAATACCAGTTATGAGCCGGGTGATTTTGTTGTATATCCTGCACATGGTGTAGGTCAAGTTCTTGGTATTGAAAATACTGAAATAGCTGGAGACGCATTAGATCTGGTCAAGGTTAGGTTTGACAGTGACAGAATGACTTTAAGAATTCCTGTAAATAAAGCCGCTTCTTCAGGGTTAAGAAAGCTATCTTCAAAAAAGCAAATGGAAGCAGCTTTAGTTACTCTAAAGGGAAAAGCGAAAGTAAAAAAAGTTATGTGGTCGAGAAGAGCTCAAGAGTATGAGACCAAGATAAACTCAGGTAATCTGATATGGGTTGCTGAGGTGGTCAGAGATTTGCATCGAGGTGAAAGTCAATCTGAACAATCTTATTCAGAAAGGCAAATGTATCAAGCGGCATTGGAAAGATTAGCTGGTGAGTTCGCTGCAATTGAAGATATTGATAAAGATAGTGCTGCTAACAAATTAGAAGGTATGATGACAGCTGCATAGGAAAAATCTATTCTATGGTTTAAAAAATAGTATTCAATATTGATGTTTAATTGCTTGAAATAATTCTTGATGAAATTATATTTACTTTTCAGCCATATTAAGAGGTAAGAGTAGATGACTAATGATTTTGTAGATTATGATAAAAAGTTTCTTAATTTTTCTATGCGTCAAGCACTTCTTACAAAAGAAGATGAGGTTAAATATATTAAAAGCTGGCAACTCCATAGAAACAAAGAGTCAATTAATAAAATAGTATCTTCACACCTTAGGCT
>Ga0115011_10002679_pt1 | contig 12308 bp, 18 predicted proteins | sample TroAtlMetagenome_2_FD_88705 | JGI IMG/M metagenome (GOLD analysis project Ga0115011, IMG submission 88705) | Marine eukaryotic phytoplankton communities from Atlantic Ocean - Tropical Atlantic ANT8 Metagenome | ecosystem: Environmental > Aquatic > Marine > Oceanic | place: Tropical Atlantic... | reverse complement strand
AGTTCCATCTTCAGTTGCAACTTCAACCCAACCAATTTGAGCCATATCAGAACCATTTATTGTATAAACATTTCTAATTATGATTGGTGAATTGTTGTATTGTTGAAAAGCAGGTGTAATAGTTACTTGTGGTTGATTGGCATTACTTAAAGCATTAGCGCCAGCAGGAGCATTAGTTGTAGCTGCACCTTTAATAAATTCTGAACCATAAACAAATATTTTTACTGTAGTACCTAAACCACTAAGATCTGTGCTTAAATAAGGAGCAACAGTAATTTCACCATTAGCAGTGTTAGATAATGTTACAACACACTTTGCTTCATTACCAGCATCGTCTAAAACTACAATAGTTTGTCCGGGAGATATTACGTTTCTTGTAACACCTGGAGCCGTTGGAAGAGGTACTGTAATTATAGATGGATTAGCTTGGTTATTAACACAGTTATCGTATGCTATATGTAATCTGTTTTGCTCTGACCAAACAACTTGATCTGAAGTCAAAGGCATTTCAGCACCAACCATACGTAAAAAACCAGAAAGAGTTCTGTTTCCATATCTTTCTACTTCTTGTTCGTATAGCTCAGGTAGATATTGCTGAGCGAAATCATTGTTACCATCTGTAAAAGATAGGTAATTACTGGCTAATAGCTGCTGATTAGGAGCAGGAACTATTGAGCCAAATTGTGGAGTTAAACTTCCCATAATTTATTATTTATTTTTAATTAAACGTCTTCTTTTTTATTTTCAATTTTGAAGAGTCATAACCACTAATAGCTTTTACTTTTAATCCACCTACAAATAATTCACCAGGAGCTGTTTTACGAGGCTCTGTACTTATATTTTTAGATTTTGCTAATTGATCTTTAATAGCATCGGTTTTACCTTGCTCATAAAAATGATTAGCTATAGTATCAGCATTTGTAGCAGCATATAAAGCTTTATGATAACCTTTAGTATCAGTGATTTCACCTTTGTCATTTAAGAACGTCTTAATAAAGTTTGATATATCACTTTGCTTTTGAGCTATCGATGAAGGATCTTTTATACCATATCTAAATTTTTTTTCTCCTAATTTAAAATCAAAACCTTTGAATTCTTCGTTGAGAAGGTTTTTTGTATTAGATACAAATCTTTCATGATTAACTTCACGTGCTTTCTGCTCTTCGTTGTAGCGATTGAAAAAGTCTGTTGCTTTTTTTTGTTCCTGTGTTACTCCGGGTCTCAACTTGATTTCGTCGTAATATTTAGTTTTTAGGCCTTCTAAAAAGTTTCTAGCTTTTGCAATTTCTTCTTTGTAAGCGAGTTTTTTCTTTTTAATATCTCGCTCTTCATCCACCTCTTCATCATAGTTAAAAGAATCTTCTATCATAAAGTTTCTTTCTTCCATATCTAAATGAGGTTTAGCTTGTTTGTAATATTCATGTAAAAGCATGTTACCATCAATTTTACTATAATCAGCATTTAACCGAGCATAGTCTTCAACAGTACCACCTGTTTCTTCCATAAATTTTACTAATTTTTCTATGTTTTCAGGTAGCTTTTGTGTTTCAGCTTCCTGTAATATTTCTTCTTGTTTCGATGAGGTAGTGGTAGTTTCATTGCTTCCTGCCACTCCTGTCGTGTCAGTGTTATCTTCTTCATCTGTTATTTCTTGTATTGGTGAATCAGATTCTACGACTTCTTTGGTTTCCCGTACTTCTTCAACCACTTCTTCGCTGTCGCTACTGTCTTTGGGTTTTTCGACAACAGCATCGCTATCATCTGTCTTTTGTGTCTGAACGGCATCTTCTTTTTTTGTTTTACTTAAATCTACTTTAACTAAATCAGGTATTGGTTTTTCTTCACCTAACTGTTTTGGCTTTTTAAGTTTAAACTCTCCTTCTTGTTTAGGAGTTTCATTTGTTTTAACTTCGGTTTTTTCTTCTACTTTTTTAGGTTCTTCAACCTTTTTTGTTGATTTTGTTTTTGACATAATATAATAATATAAAATTAATAATAATAATTTTTACCTTGGATTAAATTGGTCTAATCCAAAACCATCAAGATTATCATTACTTGATTCAAAATTTTGAGGTAATAAATCATTTTGACGTTGGTTAATTAACTCACTTTCTTGAGTTCCTTGCATTTGTATTCTTTTATCTTTTCTATCTTCAATTTCAGATTCTTTTTCTCTTTGAACTTTAGATCTTAATTGTTCTAATTCCATATTGTATCTAAACTCTTCAGCCATTAATTGTTTTTTAATTAAAGCTTCTTGTTCCATTCTTTGAATTTCAAATTGTGATTTTGCTTGTTCTATTTGCACTTCTGTATCAGCAAAAGCTTGTTTCTTTTGTACGTCTGCCATAGCAGCTTTTTCTGCAGACTCTGCATTTGCTTGAGCTTGAGCTTGAATATTTTCTAATTGTTGAGCTCTATCTCTTTCTTGTTTTTCTTTTTGTCTTAGTTTAAGCAGTTGATTAGCTAATTTAATATTAGTGATTTCTCTTATATCTATTGCATCTTCTAATCCAATATTACCTGCTTGTAAAGCTATTTGTATATTTTTTTCTAAATTAGCTTTTTCTTCTTCATCAGGTTCTAACTCTAAGAAAATACCAAAGTCATGCATTGATAACTTACCTATTTCTTCTAATGTTGAAGTATTAAAACCATTAATACTATTTATTAATGATTGTTTAGTTGTAGGAAATTGTAACATATCAGCTACTCTTAAACTTATATTTTCACAAACTCTTACAGTTAAATACATTAAAGATTGTAATACATGTCTAGTCGCTGTATTAGAGTTAGCTGCTGCTAATTTTTGTAAACCAACTAAAGCATTTTTATCTGGTGTACTACCATCTCTTGCTTCATTTAAACCGGTTACATCTCTTATCATCTGTAAATAATATTGATATGTCTGAATCATTGACTGTATTTTAGACATACCTGAAGATGATTGTAATTCTTGAATAGGTACTTTACCTCGATTTAAATCACCATCTTGAGTTAAAGATCTACCTACAATACTACCAGTTTGAAAATACATATTTAAAGCTTCAGCTGGATTATAATTAGTGCCATTTCCTAAATCTACTTCTGCTAAACCATCTACATCTAAATATACACCATCCGGTACCATACGAGATAAAACTTGTTGTAGTTTTAAATGAGTGAGTTGTATCATATCAGCAAAACCAACTGTTTTACTTACAATAGAATTAATACGACCTTGATACATACGTGGAGCACTTAAAACATAATTCATGTTTACTTTAGTAGTATCACCATATGGCCTAGTCATATTTTCACTTAATCTCCATTCTAATAAATTTTTACTCATTCCAAGCACTTTTGCACCTGTATATAAAACTTCGATTGATCTACCTATTCTTTCAAAATTATCATTAGGTGGTGGGTTAAATGTATCTGGTTTTTCTAAAGTTTTTTCTAAACCTTGTTCGGTTTGTTTTATTTTAAATACTTGATCTTGATAAGTTTTATATTCAAAAAATAAAACTTGTACTTGATCAAGAGTTTCTTGTCCCCACCATGTATTTTCTACATAAGCATTTCTACCTGGGTATTTTTGTATTTCTTCTAATTCTGCTGATGTTAAATGTGGAAATTGTCTTTTAACCTCAGACAAAGACATATTTTTTATTTCACCTACATAATATATATCTTCAAAATTAGGATCGTCAGTATAAGAATAAACAATATTAGCAGGATTTACATAATCTACAGTTATACCTTCTGATAAATTAAAATTAGTTTTTACACAACCAATACCTAAAACAGTTAAATCATATGCTAATTGTTTTTTAACTTGATCATATTTATTATAATCTAAAATATTATTTATTACTTCTTCTTCTGCTATTTCAACACTTTGTTTAAAATTTAGTTGTAAATAAAGATCTAACTCTTCTATTGTTCCTGGTAAATTTTCTGGACTTGCTGAAGCAAATAAATTAACATTAGGACCTAATTCACCTTGAAGTTGTTCAATCATTTCTTTATGCTCAATATCTCTTATAGCATTTTGAGCAAATGTTGTTTTATTTTTAATAGCAAATGGATCTTGTGCAAAAGATTTTATTGTATAACCTTTTTCTGTCATACCATTTACCACTATGTCTACAAATTTAGATAATATTGGAACAGGTTTCCAATCTAAATTAAGATAAGATAAATCACCATTAATAGCTAATTCATCTTTATATTTTTGAACAGGTTGTTCTCCTCTTGCATATAATCTTAATCTATTAAAATTTTGAAAATTATTAATAAACCTATTTTGACCACTTGAGTTTCTAAACCACTCGTACTCAATTGCTTGGGCTACTTGTAAACCATACTCTCTTGACTTTTTCTCTTCTTCAGGTACCACCTGATCAGGAAAAGCACTGTTATAGTTAATCTTAACCATTAATTTAGTATTTTTGAAGTTACTCCTTTATTGTTATATTTTTTAAAACCTAAAGGTACGCTGTTGATTGTTCTTTTCATAACAGGAGTATACCTGTTTTTATTACATGCCATTATTGCTAAACCAGAACTTATAGAAGCATCATGCTTTGTTCTATCATTAATATTAAATTGAGACCAATCTTCTAAAGTTCTTTGAAAATACATGTCTCCATATGTTTCTCCATTAAAACCTATAAAATTTTCTATATAATCTTCAATAGCAGCAGCATGTGCTTGTTTTATATCTTCACTGGAGTTAGGTATACCGCCTATTTCTCTTTCTGTTACTGAAAGTTTATTATAAACTTTATCTGGTCTATTCATTGAATATCCTCTATATCCTCTTCTTTTTAAATAATATAACAATCTTGGTTTATTATTTTCTGCAAGAATAGGCATTCCATAAAAAACTATTGCCATAACAACATCTTCAAAAAATATTTCAGCAGTTTGGGGTCTAGCTATATATTCTAAAAAAAATACATTTGGAGGAACGTCCTCCATTGAAAACTTACTTAAACCATGCAAAGATGCTTTTGAACCACCTCCATCTACTGTTCCTGATATATCATAAGGATCACAACCAAATGCTCCTGTATGGTCATTACCAGGATATTTAACACCATTTTTAATTATGTATTTATTTTGTAAATTTGCTGGTGGTATCCAAGATATTAAAAATCTACCATTTCTATTAGGTAAAAATATTACTCTAGTATCTTTAATCCCATTTTCCCATTGAAAATTACCTTGAGATATAACATTTGTGTTTTTTAAATCTTCATTATAATCAATTTGTTCATAAATTTTTGTTAAATTAAATAAAGATTCTTTCGCTTCATCTCTAAAAGCATGTTTTTCTGTACGAGGAAATTGTCTATATAATTCGTTTAAACCGTCTTGATCTTGTTTTAAACCTTCTACTTCATTTTCCCAATGGGATATAACTCCGATTTCGATCTCTGTTCCATCAATTCCTTTAATCGGTTTTTTTGGTGTATCGAATACAGGAAACCCATAAGTATCGATGTATCCTTCGTAATTCCATTCCATAGGTATGAACAGACTATATAATCCTGAACTAGTCTGTCCGTTGCGGTTTCTTTTTGTAACATCTGATGCATTATATAATTTTTTAAAATTAGCACCACCTTTATCTAAAGCATTAGAGGTAGATCCCATCATACATTTACCTACAATTCTACTACCAAGTCTTAACGTTGTCTTCGTGACCCTCCAGTTGTTGAGGATGTTGTCCGGTCTCTCCCATTTACCTGATTCATCATGGGCGAGTAATTTGAGTTTCTCCCCGTCGTAGGAGTTGTCACCGGTATTCTTCCAGTCAATGGTAGTGTCGAGCCCGACGAGCTCCTCGGCACGTTCGTTCTGCTCGATCTTACGGCGGGTGAGCTTCTCCGCTGGGACCCTATATGCAAGTTCAGTCTTTGGCCTGTCCATTCCGTCCTGAATTGGTTTAAAGAAAAATGGGTAATTGACCGATATGGGGACCACCTTATCTGTGAACATCTTCTTTGCATCGCTACCAGTTTTGGATAAAATGCCATACCTCGAGTCAGCGGAAATTGTAGCTTGATGAACGAGTTCGGAGCTGGCCATGAAACTAAATCCAGACCTTCTGTTCTTAAGATAGCACATTCCATAGGATCTATAGTCCAACTTACATGCTTCCCAGAATATATAGAATAAGCGGTTTGATTCTCTAAACTGCGCAGAGCCAACGTCAATTTTTGTCCACTGCAAGTACATATAATGAGAGCCAGTAATATAAGTAGGAACACCTTTGTTATAAAAACTAAAGCCTTGTTCCCTTCTTTTAAACTCTTCTTCAATATAATCATACCATTTGTTTTTAAACTCTAATGAAGTTTGATTCCAATCAAAAACAGTTTTTAATCTATTTAAATCTTTTGGATACTCAAAAACATCCCAATATTGTTCATTTTTTTTATTAGATCTTTTATACGTTTTTTCTAGTAAAGGTAAAGCTATTTTTAAACCTTGTATTTCATATATATCACCAATTTTACCAGTTTTACTTATAACAATAATATCATATTCTTTATTATAACCTGGTTTCCATTTGTTATATTTATTATTCCTATCTATTACTTTAGGTTTAATATGATTATTTAAAACTTTATATAATGATTGTTGATACATTATCTTGATCTTCCTTCTGCAAAACCTCCAAAAGTAGAAGCTTTACTATTTTTATTTGTAGAGTTAATCATGTTTTCTTCTTGTTCTATTCTAGTTAATATTTCAAAAGCATCAAATATAGCTAATTTTTTAGTAGCTGCAGCATTTTTTAATCTATCAGCTGACACATCATCTTCTGAATCTACTATTTTTTCTTTAGCTACTTTTATTAATTCTTCAACTGCTTTTTGCCCAGCTTGGATTATACGCAGTTTCGTTTTCTTTGTTTCCATATTTAACTAAAATATCATTTGATTCCATACAATATAAAAGTTCATTATTAATAATAAACTCAAACTCTCTTTTGCTTTTAAACCCTAAAACGTCACCAGGTGTTATTTTAAGCGACTCTAAGGTGTTATTACCATATTTTAATATTCCAGTATTCTTTTTAAGTTTTTGTTGCTTAAAATCACTGTTTTCTAAAATAGGTTTTATAAAGCAATATTCACCGTGTGTTTTCCAACCATTATTAAAATACATGTAAATTTGTGAAGGAACAGCAAAATATAAATCATCTTTAAAATATTTAGTACTATTAACTGATTTACCAGCCATATTATAATATCGTCTAAACAAATTATGATGTACTATAACACGATCTCCTTTTTTTATAGGGCTTGTGTAGTGTAATGGAGTACTAATAATCTCAGCTTCTCTATTTATAAATTTATGACTAGAAATCGTTGAATTTACAATTAATTCACATCCATCTATATTAACTTTATTTTTATACCTTTCACCTATAGGTTTAATAATAAATTGATATATACTGTTCATTAATATTCTAAATCATATTCAACTGATATTGCCATTTGAGAATTAAATTTTTTCCACGGTAATACCTCATCGTCTTTTTTTATAAAAATACTATAGTCATCAGTAGACTCATCACATAATATGTGAGAAATTGTATGACCACCATACACCTGCTGTCCAACAGCATAATGCATAGCATCATTTTTATAATCAGATCCAATACTAATTTTTCTTATAACTTTACTACTCACTTTCTTCTTTTTTATCCTCTAAAGGAGTATAAGTTCCATCTTCTACATTTATATTTATAGCTCCATATTGTTTTTCAAGTTCAACTTTAAAATCTTCTACTTCTTGAACAACACCTGCATATTTATGTAGTAGTCCGTGTTTTTGAGTTTCTAAAAAACCTATATCTCTTAATAGTTGACCTATTTCTTTTTGTTGATCATTAATTTTTGATAATTGTTTTTCTGTAAGTTTTTTTGCCATTTTATTAAATTTAAATTAATTGTTATTGTTAAAGTAATGCTATAATTTCCGTAGCTGTAGTTTCTGTATCGCTGGTTAAATTATAAATTCGTTTTGCGCTTACTGATAAAAAAGTAGAAGCTGCAATGCTTTTTATTACTATAGGTTGACTATCAGATGCTAATGTTAATTTTACATCACCTGTACCACCTACATATAATGATGGCATTTTAGTTGTAAAAATACCACTTGGTCTTTCTAAATCCCCACCAGCTAATGTTGCTGTTAATGCACCTGTTACTCCAGTTACACCAAAAGCTAACTCTAATGAAGCTAAACTAAACTCTATTGTTTGTGTAGCTACACCTACATTAGGTCCTTGATTAACAACTGTAACACTAGCTACAGCTCCTGCTCCATCTGAAGCAACTAAAAATGTAGCGCCTAAAGTAACACCTCTTGGAGTAGCTACTGTTTCAAGACTAGCAGCACCAGGATATGTACCTCCAGTTGCATAAACAATTGCACTGCTACTAGCTGGTAAATTAGCTATAGTGTTTGTAGACAAATTGCTTAATCCAGCAGCTTTTAATGTTTTTGATTCTTGCATTTCTATTCCACTAGTTGCAAAATCGCTTAAATTTTTTTGATAATATCCCATTTTTATTTTACTTTGTCTTTTATTTTTTCGTAAGTCCTAAGTCCACCTAATCCTAACATACCTAACAAAACTGTCATTAGATGTTCCATTTGTAAAGGTGGAGGTACATCTGTAGCTTTAGTAATCCATATAAATAAATCTCTAATAACAAAGTTATATGCTAAAGCAAAACCACATATCCAACCAACAAAAGGTCTCCACCCTGCCACAAATAATGTTCTGTGAGAAGCTTCAACCATGTTGATTTTTGTTTGTAATTCTATTAATTTTTCAGGATCTAATTCTTTGCCTTTTATAGCTTCTCTTATTTCCCAAGCTAAACCTCCAGCAACTGATTTTCTTCCATCACCGCCTTTTAAAAGACCTAAAATTAATTTCCACATTATTTTTTTCCTAAATGTCCACCTCTACCCATTTCTTTTTCATCGTGTGAAATTGGATCATATTTAATTTCAGGATTACCTCCTAAATTATTCATATGTTTAAGAATAGGGTGTACTTGACTTACTGATTTATTTCCTTTTCCCATTTTACTTTTTATTTGCATCTTGTTCCCATTTTAAAGCTGGACTACCTTCTTTCATTGAAGATCTAAGATATTTTTTACCTTTATAATAAACATATTTATCATCATAATCTAATATACCATCTTTCATTTGCTGAATATGTACATCTTCATGTTTTATTACACTAGCTCTTTGTTTGGGATTTTTTATTTTTTTATTAATTAATATATTTCCATTTCTATCGGCTTTACCTAAAATACCATCTTCCATTTCTACTTCATGAACAGGGGTAGGAAATTTGGGATAAGGTCTTTTTATTTTAAACGCCATTTTTATATGGAAACATTTTATTTAATGCTTCTTTTCTTTGTTGACAACCACAAGGAATATTAAGACCTTCGGAGACAGAATCAACGATGGTCTTAATACCTGTTTTTGTAGTAAACTTTTCTATTGAATCGCCTAATCCTCGTGATTTCATCAACTAATTATTATGCCCACTGAATATCACTCCAATACATTTGAATTGGTGTTGTAGCTTGATCTTTACCTAATTGTGCACTAGCTTTTACACCGCCTGGATTAGCAGTCATTGCTGATTTTACAGCATCTCCTAATGGAGCACCAGTTGAATTAGTTGGGTTTACTTGTGAACTAGTAGAAGTACTAGCTGTTAAAGTAATAGTATCTTTTCCACTAGGTAGTGCATTTAAAACTACTTCTAATGTTTGAGCAGCAGTTTGCTTAATTTCAGTTATAAGGTCTACATTAATTAAATGTTTTGTATTTAAATAACTAGATGCATTACCCATAACGTTAAATTCTATAAATTTTGCCATTTTTTGTTTATGTTAATGTTTGTGTTAATGTTTATGTTTTGGTTAAGTTTATACAGCTCCCTGTTTTTTATTTCTACCAGTAATGTTAGCAGTTTTAACAACGTTTGTATCCATAAATTTAACGTCGCTACCATGTTTAACGTCAGCAACTCTAGTAGCATTATTACCTATTGCATTACCATTGTTAGTTGAAAGATTATTTTTTATCATGTTTACTCCTCCAGTTAATTCTGGTCTTGAACCTCTTCTTTGATCACCAGCAGTAACTTGATTATATTTTTGTTGCTCACCATAATATTGACTTCCAACATCACCTTTTCTCATATTATGACCTTCATGTTTTTGCATTCTATGTGCTAGTCTATTAGCTCGTCTCATGAACTTAGCAGCTTTTTTTCTAGCTTTACCATCTCCAACTATTGATGTAGATTTTTCACCAACGGATTCGTTAACAACATTACCTTTAGCATCTGTTTCTTTTAAGGTCATACCAGCATCTTGTGCATGGGCTAAAGCTTTTCCTAACATTTTATGATGTTTAGCTTCTCTACGTGTTGCACCAGCTGATAATGCTTTATCTTTCATACCTCTAGCGTAACGACGTATTGATTGTGCATCAGTAGTTTTAGCAATTTCTTTATCTAATACATCTCCTGAAAATCCTTTTTGGGATTCAAATTTACGCACCAGACCAGCTTCTCTACCTCCACTAAGATCTATTTTATCAAATTTAATTGGTTCATTATCATTATTTTTATTTCCTGGATCATTATTTTTATTTTTTAAAAAATCTTTATATGATATGTGTTTTAATTTAGTTGGGTCGTCTTTAGGGGTGTTGGGAGGTGTATTGTCTGAAGGAGGTGGAGGTGTATTATTGGTAGGTACAAATGGACCTGGATTATTTGTAGCACTTGTATCTTTTGCTTCATACTCCTTCATTTTATCTGGAGAAAGCCATACACCAGTGGTTCTATAATGAGCTTTTTGTTTCTTAGAAAAATCAGTATACTGCTTAAGATCCATGCCACCATAAGTTTTCATGTCTCTTTTAGCAAAAGCATCTTGATATGTTCTACCTAAGCTACCTTTTTCATATTCTATAGTTGATTTTTTCTTTGTTGTAGGATCAGTATAAAAACCAAAAGTACCATCTTTTAATTTTTTTCCTCTATTAGGATCTAAATATCCTTCTTTTACTATAGATCCAATTTTGTAAAATGGTCTTTTCATAATTATTTGTATTTTTTAGAATCATATTTCATATCTCCAGCTAATTTAGAAATATGTTTTTCATCAGCTGTCATATCAATATCACTGTGACCATGCTTGTTATCATAATCAATATCTTCTTTAAGATAATGTATATGCGCAGCATCATCTCTTTCTGCAGAGTGAACATTTGATTTTGTTATCGGGGTACGAGAGTGTCTAGCATTACCTGTGTAATGGCCAAAATGTCCTTTTTCCATAATTTATTTTTTATCGTTTTTTAATTTTATCCATTTAGATACTGTGTATCCTATTGTTACTAATAATAATATTATTTTTAACGATATTTCTATATGTGTCATAGATACTGCTAAAGCTATTCCGTTTATTATTAATAATTTTATATCTGAAATACTCATTGTATTAATCAGCTCCCTTGAACTAGAGCTGTAATAGGTAGTTTAACTTGATAAGCGTTTTTACCACATGGTGCTTTAGATACTTCCATTCCTGTAATACCAGAACTAGAACCTATACCGTGCATTCTACCTGTTTGGTTTAATGGGCCATCCCATATATGAGATTCTCCTACTATACCTACTTTTTTGTTTTTACTTGCTTTGTTGTAACCTGGATCGTGTTTCATTTTTCGTTTTTTAATTGAGGATATTTTCTATATACACAAGATTTAATTTTGTCTGGATTTTGTGCATTATGAGCTAATTTCAATGCAGATTTAGCTCTTTTTAATGTATTAACAGGATATGTACCTTTAGGTCCACAAAAATCTGATTTTTTTACATTAGGATATTTACCAGCATTAGACATACCTGGTTCTTCCCTTATTTCTGATATTGTTTTTAAAAATGGTGAGTTACTTTTCATTGATTCAAATTTTTATGAAATTTACGTCTATTATATAAACCTTTTTCCCAAACTCCTTTTGGTTCATCTTCTAAATTCAAAAGAGGAGGATTAGAATTAATTGTAGCTGAATTCATATCTGACATACTTTTTTGTCTATCCATTTTTGGTCCAAAAATATAATTAGCAGCTCCTTGAGTTGTACTAGAAAATCCTCCTTCTACATTATTGTTGGCGGAGTCTAATATTCTGTTATAATCTACCATTTTTGTTGTATTTGTAAATTGATTTGGATCAGCCATTCCTAAATTTAGT
>Ga0115011_10002678_pt1 | contig 12310 bp, 6 predicted proteins | sample TroAtlMetagenome_2_FD_88705 | JGI IMG/M metagenome (GOLD analysis project Ga0115011, IMG submission 88705) | Marine eukaryotic phytoplankton communities from Atlantic Ocean - Tropical Atlantic ANT8 Metagenome | ecosystem: Environmental > Aquatic > Marine > Oceanic | place: Tropical Atlantic... | reverse complement strand
TGAAGTGTAAGCCTGTTTCCGTGATAGGCTGGCCGGTATATTTGCCAAACCTTAAAACTATTGCGTGCTCTCGTGGGTCTACTTTGAAAAAACTAGTATACAATCCTACTGCTATTAGCCCAACAGCGATGCCCCCAATAATCATCTTGTTAAGCGCTGCCGGATTGATCCGGATTTCATTTGGAAAATCAGCCATATTTCTAAAAGGGAGATTGTTATCGTGCTCGTTGGCAGTTGCAAGGTTAACCGCGCTTAGAACTAAAAAACCAAGAAGCAGTCAGTCCGAAAAGAAATATTGAAAGTGTTCCGATAACCGTAATCATATTGGCATGGAACGGACTGCTCATCCAGCCGAGCTCTTCCTTCAAAGCTGGTGAAAAGGTCATCCATAGAATCACCAGTACGCCAATGGTTGCGCCGATGGCTGCTCCGGCATTGTTAGCCCGACGACTTATGAATCCGAGTAGGAACAACCCCAGCATTCCTCCTGCAAAAACTCCGCTTATTTTCCACCAAACGTCGAGTATGCTTTTAACGCCCATCATTGCTAAAGCGACACCAGTCCCAATCAGACCGAATAAAACTGTCATTATTCGCAGAAACCTTAGGCTTTGCGTCTCATTTGCATGAGGATTTAACCAGCGTCGATAAAAGTCTTGGAGTGCGATTGTGGATGAACTATTCAAGCTGGTATCGATGCTGCTCATGGCGGCAGCAAATAGTGCTGCGATTAGCATTCCTGCAAGTCCAGCTGGCATTCGGTTGGCGATAAAATGAGGTAGTATCTTATCACCGTATTTATCCGGTTCTAGCTCCTTTGCTATAAGTTTTATTTTGGCCATCTCTTCGTCTGACCCTTTGGCAAATCCGGTAGATTGCTCTGCTATCAATTCAGTAGCTTTAGTAATTTTTACTTCTTCTAGTAGATGGGGGTTAGCCTGATAATAGGAGAAGAGAATTGAGCCGATAAAGAAGAACATAAGTGCAACCGGCATGTACATCAGTGCTCCCATCCAGACCGAGCGGCCAGCAGCTTTTTCGGAATCAGCTGCATGATATCGCTGTACGAAATTCTGGTCGATACCGAAATTGGTTAGGTTTATGAAGATGCCGTACATTAAGACTACCCATACTGTTGAATCTGCTAAACTTAGGCTGCTAAATTCTCCTAAATTAAATTTACCAGCTTCACTAGCAATAGAAATTGCATTCTCTGCTCCGCCCGGCATGTCAGTGAGAATCAATCCAACGACAAGAATTGCTCCAATGGTTAGAATGATACTTTGAATTGCGTCTGTCCATATGACAGCTTCAATTCCTCCAAGTAGGGTGTAAAGCGTTACGGCAAAGCCCGATACGATGATTATAGTTTCAAGTTTCCAGCCGGTTAGTGCGCTCAGTCCTATTGCGACTCCGAACATAATTGTGCCAACCCTTGAGATTTGCGTTAGGAGATAGCATATAACCGCGTATATTCGCGCCCATGGCCCGAATCTTTTTTCTAGATGTTCATATGCGGATAGGCCTGTATTTCTGCGATAGAACGGAACAAACCATTTAACTGCGATCAATGCTGCAATAGGAATAGATAGACTGAATACAAAACTGTTCCAGTTAGTGCTGTATGCTTTCCCTGGTACGCCAATGAAAGTATTACTACTTAAATAAGTGCCGAATATCGAAAGGCCGCATACCCAGCCGGGAAGCGAGCGGTTTGCAACTGTGAATCCCTCAACGGTAAGACTGCGTTTTCGAAAATAAAATCCAGCAAAAATTAGTAGTAAAAAGTAGACTACTAGAACAGCTAAGTCTGGAGTTCTAAGTTGTCCTATTATCATTGTTTAATTTTGGCCTTTCTCTGATAAGTAACGAATTAGGTCAGCGAGATTTTTCTTGCTTAGATTAGCAGTTAGGCCAGTCGGCATTGCAGAACCTAATTGTGATTGTTCGCGGATTTGCTCTTGAGGAATTGTGATTGTTCGCGCTTGGGATATTGGCCGAAGGATGACATGCTTTTCCCTTGAACGCTGTTCATAGCCTTGATAGACATCACCACCATTGGTGGTAACCTGTAATAGGTTGTATCCCTCCTTAACGTGTCGGCTAGGCCAGATCACTTCTTCAATGATTCGCTCAGGACTGAGTGTGTTTCCGATTGTTTCTAGTTCTGGTCCAATGAAAGGAATACCATTATTATTTGAGGATTCGATTTTGTGGCAGGCAACGCATCCAGCAATAGAGAATATTAATTTCCCGTTTCTAGCATCTCCTTTGGAAGCTGTCTTAGCTAAATTAGAAACATATTCTGGTGAATAAATTGGTACGGTATTTTTTATCCCGGCTACTTTACTCAAATAATTCATCAGATTGGTATCACTGCTACCGATTGATTGTAACTTGGTCAGTATTTTAGCTGCTGAAGTTTTGTTGAGATTACTTTTGGCCAGTGCTTTCATCAGGGCTTTGCTTCCGGATTCTCGATTCAAAAAAGTATACAGTACTTCATCTTCTGGTTGTCCTTTGGCAATCATATTGGCGCCTAGTTTTGCGGCTTCTGATAGATTCAGCCTAGCTAGGCTTTCAAGCCCAGCTATCTTTAGTGCTTTTGATTCTTTGCTATTAACCAGGTTAATTAATTTTTTTGCATCCACTCCTTCTAGCTTTCCTAATGTCCGGACTGCTGCCAAACGTGTTGCATCGCTTGCTGTCTGTTTGAAGGCCAGAGTCGAGGTTGCGTCTTTTAGCTCTGAAATTTTCCATTTTGCTATCAAGCCAAGTGATTGCACTCGTATTGATTCATTCGCCCCTGTCAGTGCTGATTGCAAAATCACGTGTGTGTCACCCTCTGGTTTTTTATCTGACTGGGAATTGATTAGAGCTGCCCATGCTGCTGTTTGGCTTGCTAGTGATGAATGGAAAGATGGTTCGAAAATTCTTTTGATTTCATTCTGCCCGCCGAGGGAAGCGATGCCACGAAAGATTCCAGGTAAGCCGTTATCATTGATACTGTTTAACTTTGCTAAACTTAGCAATTGAGACAGAATTTTTTTAGAGCCACCTTTTTCCAGTACAGCAAGCATTGAACTGGTATCGTCTTCAAAATCCAAGGTGCCATCTGCAAGGCCATCCATCCAGTTTAGTTCTTGATGTCGTACCGCTTGGGTGAATGCATAGTCAATCCACTTGTCTCTAGAATGTCTTGTGACTGCCTGTGCTGCAAATTGAATTACTTTAGCCTTTGGTATTTGACCGCAAGAGAGAATTGCTTCAAGTCTGACTAGAGGGTGAGGGTCGTTTGCTGCTTGAGCTAGTAGTTTGTTTGTATTTGGTAATCGGTCCTGCCAACGCCCCAAAATTCTTGTAGCAAAGGCTCGGGCCTGATGGCTTTTGAGATTTATAACCTGCTTTAGCAACTTATGGCTAGGAGCTTCAGCAATTGCGCATAGCGCCAATGCTTCAAAAAGATTTCTATCGTAGTTTGGGTCGTCTTTATTTATTTGGCTAACCCAATTTTCTGTTATCTGTCGAACCTGTATGCCTTTACGATTATTGAGTTCAAATTTTGCCTGTTGACGTGTCCAGCGTTCAGGTTTCTTGAGCATATCGAGCAGTTGGCTAGTAGATGCCTTCGAGAATATAGGTTTAGGTAAGATTGGGTTTTTTTTGTATGTAACACGCCAGATTCTGCCGTGGTGTAGATCTCTAGTCGGATCTCGAAAGTAATCATCCTGATGGCAGATTACATTGTTGTAAAAATCTGCAATGTAAATGGCGCCGTCCGGTCCCATGCGTATGTCGACAGGGCGAAATTTTCTATGATTGGATTTTAGTATCGCATCTTTCCAGTCCAGTTTAAAACCAGATCCATTGGGTTGTAGTGAAAATCGCTTAACAGTGTTAGACTTGAAGTCGTTGATTACGAATTGGCCGCGCATCGATTTCGGCATGTTTCGTCCGTTTATCATCTCAACTCCGCAATAGCCACCGGGATTACCGATTCGATCGAGGCGCAAACGACGTTTGGCTGGGATCGAAGCCGGTGTCAGGTATGTGATACCGCCAGCACCATCGACTACGAGAGACTGGCCCCAGTTATCAAATACCACACCCCAGGGGTTGCCTGGACCCATAAAATCATCCAGAAGGCCATGTAGTTCAAGTCGGCCTGGACGAAGTCGATACACTCCAGCTTGATAAAGTGAAGATATTCCCCAAGGCGTTTCAACTCGTGACTCGATGCCGTCGCCTTGACAAAAGAATAGCTCGCCGTCCGGACTCCATGTGAATGAGTTCATGGCTTGATGTGAATCTCCGGTTCCGAATCCACTTAAGATCACCTTGCGTTCATCCGCTACACCATCCCCATCAAGATCTCGGAGGAAAAGAAGATCGGTTGATTGTCCTACATATACTCCGCCGTTGGCCGTTTCCAAACCTGTGGGAATATTTAATCCATCAGCAAAAACGGTCGAATGATCTGCTTGGCCATCACCGTTTGTATCGGTGAGTAGGATTATTTTGTCGTTGGGGATTTCACCTGGTTTGAGATGTGGGTATGTCCAAGTACAAGCTACATACATTCTTCCCTCAGAATCCCAGCGAATAGTCAGGGGGTTTTCCACACCGAGTTTTTCCGAGGCGAACAGATTTACCTCGAAATCTTTAGCTGGCCGGAATTCTCTCATTTCCTCTTCTGAAGAAAGTGATGGGGTTGGTGGTGGTAGTGAGATTTGTCGTGTTATCTTGGGCTTAGCCATGCCTTTGGCTACAGCGGCAATATTTTTTTCCGCTGCCTCGATTAGATCTGGAATCTGGTCGCGTTCATCGCGGATACTGGGAATATTTTTTTGGTTGCCGATGCTAAATACGCGTCGATTGTCGTCACCGAAGAGGCATTTCCAATTAGCTGGACGCCAGTAGTCAAACCACAGTCGGTGTTTCTCGCGAACCGAGGCTAGTAAATCATTCAATCCTTCAAAGCCGTTGGGCCGTTCGATGCCAAGTGATGATGCAATTTGTAACGCAAAATTTGCTTGGTTATCTGGGGTAATATGCAGGCCGTTTGTTGTAAATATCTCTTCATTATCAGTAAATAAATCAACAAATATCGCGTCATGATTTGTTGCAGCAGTTCGTAGTGTTTTTACGTAATGCGACAAATCGGAATTTCGATTTCTTAGGTCTGGATATAGTGGGTTTTTTGATCGCTCAAATTTTGTTGGTGAAATGACAATCAACTTACGATCTTCTCCTCGCAGTCGACGGAACAACTTATCACTAGCTTGAATGAACGCTTCAAGGTCTTTGATTCCAGCAAATGTTTCGTTTTTCCCAAGTTGAACTATTATCACCGTAGCCTTTAGATTGCTCAATTGTGTTTCCAGATTGCCGAGCCCCTTGATCCCTCGGAAGCCACCGCTGCGCCAGCGTTCGGTTTCGGTGCCAAGTCCGAACACTGTGTCTGCTTCCCACGACATATCGCGAAACTTGGGTGTTTCTTTACGAAAATGCCAAGTTAGAAGTGTCTCTAAATGGCCGCTGCGTTGCGCGCGCACCATGTCCGTCCCACCGAGAAACACAACAACGTCGTCTTTGTCTAAGCTGATTGAAGGCTCCGCTGCGAACGCTGCAATGCTTGTAATCGACAGTGAAAGAAAAGAAAGCAATCTCACATTCTGGAAAGGTTACAGCGCTAATTGAGCCACAGTTAGCTTAAGGAAACGAGCTTGATCTGCGTGTGTTTTAGAGATCAACGTCGCCTGCGTTTCGGTGGAGCAGAACGTTCTTGCAGCCAAAGTATATCAGCGTTTTTTGGTGAGGGTACGAAGACTGGGATATTTACGCCCTTACGAATTGGAACAGATGTGCGAGCATCTACCCATTTTTTGATTACCGCATGACCATCGGCGAGTGTGACGCCTCCTGCATTGTTGTGGTAGCTGGCTGGATAGTCTACCCAGCGCGTTGCTGTTGGGTTTCTGGGATTATAGCCGTTCATATCGACAGCGAAATATCCGTTGTTGATTCGGTCCTCGCGCTGATCTAGAACAACATACAAATCGCTTAACGGTTTCCCTGCAGCGTCAGAGAGCTTGCGCATAGTTTGGAAGCCTGTTTGCCAACTGTGAATCGTTGGTGAATTTAGAAATCCGTTCATAGAGATGCTTCGGACCCGTGGCAGTTCTTTGCCGCCATGCCGAGAGGTGCTTTTGTCTGCCGGGCATTTCCAGATTCCAAGGCTTTTGTGATAAGGCCATAGGTAGCTTTGCATTAGGTATACCGTATTTGTATTGTCAGGAACTGACTGAGCATAGTTGAGCCAACCTTGAACCCAAGAGTTTCGTCGATTCGAGTAGACCGCATTGGGAACTAGCTTGTCGTCATTGTCATCCGCATACATCGTCCAGGAAAAACTCATCTGTCGAAGGTTATTCATGCAACTAATGCCAGTCGCCTTGCCTTTGGCTCTAGCCAAAGCCGGGAGAAGTAAGCCAGCAAGGATTGCAATAATTGCTATTACCACAAGTAATTCAATCAGCGTAAAAGCAAATTTTCTTTGTTTGGCAAGCCTCATATTAGTCGTCTTCTGGGTTAGGAAATCGCTATTGGTTAGGCGGTGTTTAGTCCGTGCATTGTGCCAGTGCTGGTTGCAAATTTATCTGCCTCGATTCCCATACTTTGCATCATACTAACGAAGAGGTTTGGCAGGGGATAGTTATTAGTTCGGTCAAACGCTAAATGTTGTCCGTGCTTTAGCTTCCCCCCTGCAACGAGTATAGGCATGTTGGTTGTGGTGTGTTTGTTAGCATCACCAAAATTGCTTCCATACATTAGTATAGAATTGTCTAAAAGGTTACTTTTGCCCTCATTAATACTTTTTAAATTCTGGATTAATTCACTAAACAGTTTCATCTGCGATTGATCGATAGCATTCAATTGCTCAAGCTTATCTGGATTCATACCATGATGTGATAGGTTGTGATAACCATCGGTGATCTTTGTTCCTGCAACTTTTATCGCGGGAGAGTTGTTGCCATCAAGTAGAAGTGTAATGCAGCGGGTAGAATCGGTTTGAAATGCCAACGTGATCATTTGATACATTAGATTGGTCATTTGCATGAAGGCATTACGATTGGATGGATCAGATGGCATTCCAATTGGAGCAGTTGGTTTTGCCTTGTGTTCCCAGGCCCGTGCCATAACTAGACGTTTCTCAGCTTCGCGAACCGCAGTGGTGTATTGATCAAGTCGATCACGATCGGATGCACTGAGTCGACGTGCCAATGACTTCGACTTCTGGGCAAGTGTATCCATAATACTTTCACCTAATTGAAGTTTACTTATTTGTCGCTCTATTTCTTCTTTAGAGCCTTGCAGGAACAATTTTTTATAGATCGAGGAGGCGCGATTTTCGCAAGGAATCAATACTCCAGCATCTGTCCATGATAAGCTACGTCGACCAATACTTGCGTTTACACCTAGTGTCAGTGAAGGGAATCTTGTCTTGTGACCAATTTTTCCGGCGATAAATTGGTCGAGTGAAATAGAGTTTCGAAAACCACCTCCACCGGGGTGGGGAGCACAGGTAAGGAATGAGACATCTGAAGAGTGTGAGCCGTCCACACCAGGGTGTGATACGCCGCTCAAGACTGTAAAATCTTTTCGGTGATCTTTAAGTTCAGTCAGGTATGGAGAGAGAGTGAAATTTTTTCCACCTTCGGTCGGAAAGAAGCGATCAGGCAGCAGCCCAAGATTATTGCAGATGGCCAAAATACGCTGCGGTGGCTTTGATTCTTTAGCCTGAGCGAACACGGGTGTCATTGAGTCTAGAATTGGCAATGACATGGCTACACCGGCTCCGCGCAGGAATGTGCGACGGTTTATTGTACGCCTGTCGGCTATATGCGGTGCCTTCATGGGTTAAACGGACTTTACTTACTTGGGCACGGTATGCAATGCGGATGGAAGTATTATTTATTTAAGAAAAGTTTGCTTTGTATGAGTGCATGAATAAGCGACCGAACCCCATAATTGCTATCTTCACATTGGTTGAGAATTGAATCTACAATTGGACGATCTACAAAAGTTATAGGGGCTCCGGTAGCATAAACTATTAGTTGGTGAAGAAGGTTTTGAGCGATGGCTCTTTCGTCTTTGATTAGCAACTGTTTTAGATCTGAAATATTATTAAATCTTTGCCCGTTATTTATTTCCCCTGTAGAATCAATATTTTTGCCAAGTCGAAATTTGAAGGCGTGACCGTTTTTTCCGATTCCTTTTTTACGGTCTCCTTTTTTACCTAGGGATCGATAGCGGTCACGCCAGCCTCCGGCCACATCAAAACTTTCTAGAGCAAAGCCCACAGGGTCAAATTTGTTATGACATACTGCGCAGGATTTTGTATCCCTGTGTTTATCCAGCTGTTCACGAATTGTAGTTGCACCACGGGTGTCAGGTGTAATTGCCTCGACACCGGATGGAGGTGGTGGAATGTGCATTCCCATTATTCTATTCATTACCCAGGCGCCTCGTATCACGGGGGAGGTTGTGGTGCCATTAGCAGTCACTCTTAGAACACTTGCTTGTGTAATAATTCCACCTCGTGGGGAGTTCTTTGGAAGCGATACTTTTCGTAAATGGGTTCCCTCGAATGGTTTTAATTTGTAGAGTTTTGCCAAGCGCTCATTCACAAAAGTGAAATCGGAATCAACCAAATTTCGTGCGGGTAGATTCTTTTTAATTAACTCAGTGAAAAAAGCACGCGTCTCGAAGATGGATGCCTCGGTAAGTTCATCGTCGAGATAGTAGTCCGGATAAAGTATCGCATCTGGTGCGTTTGCAAGTATGTCTCTTAAATTCAGCCAGTAATCAAGAAATGAATTCACAAAACGTATCGACTTAGCATTGTCGAGCAGGCGATTTGTTTGTTTATGCAAAATTTCCGGATCATTTAATTTTTTCAACTCAGTAAGTGTCTTATCTGGTGGGCTATTCCAGAGAAAAAACGAAAGGCGTGATGCAAGTTCTTTTTGTTTAAGAGTTCCCGGAGTTGCATCAATAAACATAAAATCTGGTGAGCATAAAATCGTTGAGAACGCAGCGATAATAGAGTCAGTAAAATCCTGCCCGAGTGCGCGGCTCCGATTAAATATTGATAAATATACATTTACTTCTGAGTCGTTAATTGGCCGGCGATACATTCTCTCCATGAATGTGATCAATAATTTACGCGTAACTTTTTTGTCATTATTTGTTATAAGTTTAACTTGGCCATTTTTCAATTCGAATGGCGTCTGACCTGCTACTGCTTGAAAGCTTTCAGGAGGCCATTCATCGTGTAATGGGCCTTCGATTTCCAGCCAGTTTAATGCGAAACCTGGAACTCCCTTGGGTGTTGCATTGGCATTGCCACTCCACCCGGGTCTAGTGCGGATCAGACGTGTGGCATCAGGTCTGATGACCTCGTTTTTTTTCAGAACTACTTCGCATTCTGATATGCGTGACTCAGGAAATGAATCATAAGTCGCGAGCCATCTGCTATCACCGTTGCGTGACACAGAGTATAAGGTTATTGGTTCGCTGCGGGTGCCGGGATAAGCAACTGTACGACTAGGCCTCCACCAAGCCTTGTTTCCTCCTGTTAAACCGTGATCTTTACCGCCGCTAGCACCGTTTGGCCCGGCTAGAAAAGTGTAAGTCTTCATGCGGATCTTGTATCGTCCATCAATTGGTACGCGTACGCGGGTGAAGTCATATTTTGTCGTGGCTGTATATGTGCCAGAAACGAAGCCTACTGCTTCCTGTTCTCGAATCTCAGGATTGGTTGAACCAACGGTCATTGGCTGGTTGCCTCTGATTATTTCTGGTTGCGGTATCGTGCCTAGTAGTGGAATTGATGCACGAGTAGCGGCTGTCTGAATATTCGGCTTCCAACGAAGAGCGCTGATCATGTGACCTTCGTCTCTTGCATAAAATTTTTGTTTGTTTGGTTTATGCGCAACCGTTTGAAGTGCTACTCGAATTGAATATTCAGCAACTTCATAGAACTTTGAGATTTGTACATGTGAAACATCTAATCGTTCACCAACTTTGTTGAATAAATACGCTGTGCCATCCTCGGGCAACATATCGGCTACTAGCAACCATGGCGAAGAGAGTCGGTCGCGGAGTGAATTTTCAAATTCGAAGCGATTAAGCCGGCGTAAGGTGGATCGCCCGTTTTGGATTACTCGATCTTGATCTGCCTTGGTAAGTTCTTTTGCAAGTGATTCTAGGAAAATTGATGACTCTTCCGGACTTGGGTGAGATTTTTTCTTAGGTGGCATTTCACCTGCCTTAACCTTGTCGTGAATTAGAACCCAATCGTCAAATGACTTCTGATTATCAGGTTCGAAAGCCAGGGATTCTAGGTTGATTTTTCCTTTCTGTGTCTCCTTATCATGGCAATCAAAACAATGACTTTTTATAAAGTAGCTTAATGCTTCCGGTTTGGCGTGGATAGGCACGTCAGAGAAGAGTATGAGCAAGAAAAACAATACTTTAGATAAAATTCTCAATATTCAAGAGGGAGATTGGCAAGAGAGGGAGTTTGGCAAGAATTCAGCTACGATCAACTTTTTCTAGTTAAACTTTTCAAATTGCTGAAAGCTTTATGCAACTTACTTTGGACTCTATCACTTTACTCGCTTAATATCTTGCGCATGAGCGAAGATTTCCGGCTGGTGTTCGTTAATCAATTACTAATGAAGGATGGCCTTTCAGTGGGCGACCGTGTGCGTTTACAGGGTTGGGTGCGCACCCGGCGTGATTCCAAGGCCGGCCTTTCATTTTTGCAGTTACATGATGGTTCGTGTTTTGACACTGCGCAGGTTGTGGCGCCTGGTGAGTTGGATAATTATTCGAGCGAAGTTCAGAATTTGACCACCGGCTGTTCGATTATTGCTGAGGGCGAGGTTGTTGCATCGGAAGGCAAAGGTCAAAGTGTTGAATTATTGGCTTCGCGTATTGAGTTAGTTGGTATGGTAGATGATCCAGAAACATACCCTATGCCAGCTAAAAGGCATACCTTCGAATATTTGCGTGAACAGGCTCATTTGCGTGTTCGCACTAATGTTTTTTCTGCTATGGCCCGTGTTCGACACTGTGTTGCAAATGCTATTCATCGTTATTTTCATGAGAACGGATTTTATTGGGTGCACACACCCATTATTACGGGTAGTGATTGTGAGGGGGCTGGTGAGATGTTTCGAGTTAGTGCGTTAGATATGGAAAATTTGCCACGAACAGAAACAGGTGCAGTAGACTTTTCGCAGGATTTTTTTGGTAAAGAGACTAATCTTACAGTTTCCGGTCAGCTTAATGTTGAGAGCTACTGTTTGGCATTAAGTAAGGTTTATACATTTGGCCCCACTTTTCGCGCAGAAAACTCTAACACGTCACGACACCTTGCGGAGTTTTGGATGATTGAACCAGAAATTGCATTTGCTGATCTTTCAGATGATGCCGATCTTGCAGAGAATTTTTTGAAGGAAATTTTTCGTTCATTACTTAACGAGCGTGAAGACGATATGGCTTTTTTTCAGCAGCGTGTAGATAAGGATTGTATCGATCGTTTAGAAAAATTTGTCGAAGCAAGTTTTGAACGTATGGAGTACACTGATGCAATTATTCGGCTTGAGAAGGCAGTCGCCGATGGACACAATTTTCAATTTCCTGTGAAATGGGGAATGGACTTGCAGAGTGAACACGAGCGATGGCTGACTGAGGAGCACATTGGGCGTCCGGTGGTTTTGGTCAATTATCCAAAGGATATAAAGGCATTTTATATGCGAATGAATGACGATGGGAAAACGGTTGCAGCGATGGATGTGTTGGCCCCTGGTATTGGAGAAATTATTGGCGGTTCTCAACGAGAGGAGCGTCTCGACGTGCTTGATGCGCGTCTAGAAGAGCTGAATTTAGATAAGTCTGATTACTGGTGGTACCGTGATTTGCGAAAATATGGCACGGTTCCTCATGCAGGTTTTGGACTCGGTTTCGAACGCACTCTCATATATGCCACTGGAATGGCGAATGTGCGTGATGTGATTCCTTTCCCACGCGCGCCGCGTTCAGCTACATTTTAGCTGAATCAAAGTTCAGCGTTATATGCTATGGTTAGTTTACTGTCAGCTTGGACAGATTGGTTCTTTGGAAGATGAAGTATAAGGCTAATTTGCGAAGTTTCGAATTCTACTTCCTTATATGAGCCTTGGTTTATGACTGATTGTACTTTTCCATTAAATATTGGGAGGTCTGTGATTGAATCATT
>Ga0115011_10002677_pt1 | contig 12310 bp, 12 predicted proteins | sample TroAtlMetagenome_2_FD_88705 | JGI IMG/M metagenome (GOLD analysis project Ga0115011, IMG submission 88705) | Marine eukaryotic phytoplankton communities from Atlantic Ocean - Tropical Atlantic ANT8 Metagenome | ecosystem: Environmental > Aquatic > Marine > Oceanic | place: Tropical Atlantic... | reverse complement strand
TATTGATGCCAATTTACACTAAATACGAAAAAACACTAGAGGTCCCTGATCGCCTATGAAAAAGTTTTTAATTCTATTTCTATCGATACCTTTATTTATATTTTCTGCAGGTGAAAATAAGTGCGGTTCTCTAGAAAAATGTGATTATTATAATGCTGACGTTCATGATACATACTCCCTCCAAAGAGGATTGGGCATATACATGAATTATTGTTCAACATGCCATACCCTTGAACTATTGAGATGGAATAGATTACAGCGTGATCTAGATATACCTGAAACAATCCTAATAGATGATCTTATCGCGAATCCAGATACAAAGATTGCTGATTATATGACTTTTGGGCTACCAGAAATCTCTGCAATTGGTGCGCCAGATCTCACTCTTAGAACGAGAGTAAGAGGAGAAGATTGGATATATACATACCTAAGAACATTCTATGAAGATTCCGAACAATTAACAGGAACAAATAATCTTGTATACCCTGGTACTTCAATGCCAAATATTCTGGTTGGGCTACAAGGCAGCCAGACACTTGACAGCGATGGTACAATAAAAATTAAGTCTGAAGGTTCCCTTTCAAAAGCAGAGTTTGATGATTCAATGAAGGATCTTGTAAATTTCTTAGCTTATGCAAGTGAGCCTGCAAGAATTACAAGAGAGAAAAATGGAATTTTTGTAATTTTATTTTTCATTATTTTTACAGCAGTCATGTGGCTGCTATATAGAGAATACGCTAAGGAGATGAAATGATTTTTTATTCAGAAGAAAAAGGCCACTACAGTCATATGGTTAGAATTGTTCTAGCAGAGAAAGATATATCATGCGATATAAAAGAATTCGATCCAGGTAGTAAGTTGCCGCCAGAATTAGCAACAATCAATCCTTATAATAAATTACCAGTATTAGTAGATAGAGAGGTAACAATTTATGAGCCTCGCATAATTTCAGAATATCTTGATGAGAGATTTCCGCATCCACCACTTCTACCAATCTACCCTAATGAAAAAGCTGAATGCAGGCTTTTAATACATAGAATTGAAAGAGATTGGCTTCCGGTAATGGATAAAATGATGAACCCAAAAATCACACAAAAAGAATTTGATAAGTTAAAGAAAGAGCTAGTTTCTTTAGTTGCAGGCATTGTTCTAGTATTAAAAGAGAAGCCATATTTCATGAGCGATGAATTTACATTAGTTGATTGTTATATGAGCGCAATACTCTACAGATTGCCATATCTTGGAGTTAACACACCAAAATCTAAATCTTTTGACAGTCTGTATAGTTATCAGGATAAATTATTTGCTAGACCAGGCTTTGAATTATCTCTTACAGATTCAGAAAGAGATTTAAAGTACTCTTTTAGTTAATATAAGAATTAATTTCTATCGAATTTAGACTAATTGTGTATATTCCAAGGAGTCCTCTTATTTCTCCTTCAATCTGATTGCTGATTGCATACGCTATTAGCATTGAGTCATAGCCTAAACAAAAACTTCTACTTTTATTTAAATCATAACCAAATCTGTTCTCATACGTATGGTCGATTAAAGATATATCGTGAAGTTTAATTTCATTTGCATTAATCCTTCCATCTAGTTCAGATGTTAGAGCAATAATTTCATAATCAAGACCATAATTAAACCTAATTAGTGAAGCTAATTCATACAGCCTATTTGCTTCTTTTGGAAAAATTATAATTTGTTCTATATCGTCTCTGGTTCTAGGAATAAATTCTACTGGAGAGAAACTAGCTTTATTAATTTTTTCAAATCTCCCAATGCTCTCTGAAACATCTAAAAAATTTTTAATTCTTGAATCTGAATTTGTAGACTGATCTGATTCAATTGTAATGACGTCTCTAGAACCATTAAACCATCCATCTTTAAATATTTTTTCAGACTTTTTATCACTCGAACTATCGCTGATGATTCCTATTCGATCTATTTCCTTCAAATCAAGATATTTATTTAGTGTATTTATTTGAGAATTACTATTCAAAGCAATGTAAAAATTTGTATTAGCCTCATTTAAAAATAAAACTCTATCTTTTGGCATTGTCCCATCTATTTTTTTTACTAAGTCTCTACTTACAGGCCCAATAAGGAAATTTTGTTTAATCTTGCTAGAGTCTATTTCCTCCTGAAATATAAATTCAATATCATTTTCTATATTCTGTTCTTTTATTGCATAGATCATTCCAATCTGAAAAGAATTATTAAATTCTGAAAATCTTTTATAGTCTGGAAGAGCAACTATAAAAGCACCGCCATAAATTTTTTGACTTGGTATTAGTTTGAGGTCGCTAATTTGGTTGAACTCAAAGGTATTGTTACTAAGATCAATTGAAGTTTTTTTATCTAGTTGTTTAAGATTAGATGAACAACTAGTGATAATTAAAATATAAAATGTAACTAAGGCAATTCTTATTAACATGAACTTTTATATTATACCTTCTCCCATTGGCAATCTTGATGATATTACAATTAGGTCAATTGAAGTTTTAAGAGAATTAGATCTCCTGGTCGTAGAAAATAGAGAAAAGGCCAAAATTATTTTAAAAAAATTTGATATAAGTCCTCAGAATATTCTTACATATAATGATAAATCTACTGATAAAGACAGAAAAAAGATAATTAGTTTACTAAAAAAAATATCTTCAGGAGGAATAATGTCTGAGGCAGGCACGCCATTAATTTCTGATCCAGGGTTTAAGTTAATAAATGATTTAATTAATCTAAAAGTAAAAATTGTTCCATTGCCAGGCGCTACTTCTGTTATAAGCTCTCTGGTTGCAAGTGGGTTGCCTACTGATCATTTTCAATTCATAGGCTTTTTTCCAAGAATTAAGAAAGATGCTGAATCCTTATGTGAAAGACTTTTAGCATTTGATGGAACAACAATAATCTTTGAATCTCCAAAGAGAATTATAAATACGTTAAATTTTTTAGATCAGAAGTTTGGAAATTCAGCAGAAGTTTGTGTGGCAAAAGAAATAACAAAAATACATGAAAATTTCTTTAGAGGAAACCCTAAACAGATTGAAAATTTTTTATTAGAAAATGTAGATTTAATAAAAGGAGAATTTGTGATTCTTATCAAAGTAACTAATAAAGACGAATCATTTACATTGGCTGATAAGATGTATGATGAATTATCACCAAAGCTTTCCTTGAAGGATATATCAAAAGTAGTATCTAAAATTACAGGAATCAATAAAAATAAGATTTATAAAAGATTCTTATCTTTTTCTAAAAACTCTTGATATGATATGTGCCTGAGTTGGTCGAGCTATCGCTTAATTTATTAAGAGGAAAGTCCGGACTTCAAAGAGTAAAGTGCCAGTTAACGACTGGGGGACGTGAGTCTACGGCTAGTGCCACAGAAAATATACCGCCATTTATGGTAAGGGTGAAAAGGTAAGGTAAGAGCTTACCGCCTAATTAAAGATTAGGGCAAGGTAAACCCCACTTGAAGCAATGCCAAATAGAGATTAAATTGCGTTGCTCGCGCATAATCTGGGTAGGCAGCATGAGTGTTTTGGTAACAGAGCATCTAGATAAATGATAGCTGAAAACAGAATCCGGCTTATAGACCAACTCAAACCTCTCATATAAAATTCTCTTATGACTTGGCAAATTTTAGATTCTGATTACGAGCAAGCAAAAATAACAGTTCTTGGAATTGGAGGCGGGGGCGGTAATAGTGTCAGCCATATGATCAAGTCGGGTATTAAAGGTGTCAATTTTATTTGCGCAAATACAGATGCCCAAGATCTAAGCAAAATACATAGTGCAAAAAAAATAATATTGGGGCAAGAACTGACACAAGGACTTGGAGCTGGCAATGACCCAGAAAAAGGTAGAGCTGCAACTGAACACAGCATAGATGAAATAAAAGAACATCTTGAGAACACTGAGATGTTATTCATTACTGCAGGTATGGGTGGCGGAACTGGCACTGGTGGAGCACCTATAGTTGCAAAATTAGCCAGGGATATGGGCATATTAACGGTTGGTGTTGTGACAACTCCATTTAAGCATGAAGGCCCAAAAAGAGCTAACCAAGCAAAAGTGGGCATTTCAGATCTCATTGAAAATGTCGATTCATTGATTGAAATAGATAATGAGAAGATTTTTCAAGTCTTTCCAGAAGATGCAGACTTATTGGAAGGTTTTGATGCGGTTGATAATGTACTAACTAATGCATTAAAAAGTGTTACTAATGTTATTTTGACTGATACAGCCAGAATGAATATAGATTTTGCTGATGTTAAGGCTGCCATGTCTCACAAAGGTATGGCTATTATGTGTTATGGCACAGCAGCTGGACCAAATAGGGCAGCAGAAGCTGTTAATAATGCCTTGAATAATCCATTTTTTGATCAAGCTGATATGAGAAATGCAAAGGGTTTAATTATAAATATCTGTGCCTCAGCTCTAGAGAGAAAAGAAATGCTAGAAATAATGAATCATGTTCAAAACATTGGAAAGAATAATATTGAATCAATTCCAGGATTAATGCTAGATGATTCATATGGCGATGAAATATCAGTAACAATAATAGCTACAGGACTTAGAAGATTTAATTTAGATGAATGGAGGCCGCCAAATATACCTTTACCATCAACTACCAATCGATTAAATGGAAATGCAGATACAAATTCTGATGAGTATATAAACTTAAATAATCTAAGAAAAATTGATATTAAAGAAACTCTTAGGAGACTAAAGGATTAAGCATTCCCCTGTTCTACTTAAAGAATCAATTGGCCGCCTTCTAACGGACAGAAATGGTGTATATGTAGATTGCACTTTTGGCAGAGGAGGACATAGCAGAGAGATATTAGAAAAAATAAATAATACTGCAAAATTGTATTCTTTTGATCTTGATCCTGATGCATTATTAGCATCAAAAGAAATTAAATCTAAGAATTTTAATTTCATTCATGATAATTTTTGCAACCTAGAAAATTATTTTGATAATGAATCTATTTCTGGAGCAATAATTGATTGCGGTCTATCATCTCCTCAGCTTGATTCTCCTGAAAGAGGTTTCAGTTTCCAGAAAAAAGGACCTTTAGACATGAGATTCAATAATCAGTCTGGTACAACATGTGCGAATATAGTTAATGAATATAAAGAAGAAGAGATAAGCCATATTCTATGGACTTATGGTGAAGAAGAAGAATCAAGAAGAATTGCTAGAGCAATAATAGCAAGGAGGTCAGATAAAACTTTCAGTGATACCCTAGATTTGTCAGATCTAATCAAAAGAATTAAAAGAATAAAAACAAAAAAACATGCAGCAACAAAATCTTTTCAAGCTTTTAGAATCGCTGTAAATGATGAGATGTCTAATCTTGAGCAATGTCTTAAAACTCTCAAGAAAAAAATTAGCAAAGGCGGAAGAATCGTTGTCATCTCTTTTCACTCATTAGAAGATAGACTTGTAAAAAATACTTTCAAAGAAAAAACAAGACTTCATGAAAAACAAATACCTATAATTGAAGAAGAAACCCTCCCTTTATTTAAAACTCATAAGCTTATATATCCTTCTGAAGATGAAGTTAAAATAAACATAAGATCAAGAAGTGCAAAAATGAGGGTGATTGAAAAATTATGAAGTTTTTAGATATTGTTTTATTAATTTTATTAGTTTTAGCGACATGCCTCGCTTTAGTAAAAGTAAATCTTGTTTTTGAATATAAAAGGAATTTTGAGCATTTAGATAAAGTTCAACAGAAAATTTCATCTTTAGATAATCAGAAGACAAAACTAAATCTTGAAATATCTTTAATAAAATCATCACCTTTTATATATGAGAGGGCTATAGATTTGGGGATGAAAGAACCTGAAAGTGTGGATTAATGATGAAACTCAGATTTATTTTCTTGGTCTTTTTGATTTTATTGCTATTGCCAGTTTTAAGGTACTATGAGCTCAGCAAAGATAGAGATCGCTTTATTTCTTACAGCGCAAATCAGAGTACAGTTACAGAAATAAATTTTCTACCAAGAGGCAAGATAGTCGATAGAAATGATAATCAATTAGCTCTAGATATAGTCAGACCAACATTACTTTTTAATAATCAAACACAGAAAGAGTTAGTGCTTGAATTAGCAGAAGCAGAAGATGTACCTATCTTTCTAAATTCTAACAGAAGGCTTTGGTTTGAAAATGAAATTAGTATAAATTTCTTAAAAAAAGCTAGAGTTGCATGTAATTGCATGCCAATTCAAGAGCCTAGATCAAGGAGATATTATCCTTATGGATCTATTACAAGCACAGTAATAGGATTCTCAGGCACTGATGGTGGCTTGGAGGGTGTTGAGAGAGTTTTTGAAAATCAAATTTCAAGGAGTCAGTCATCTCAATCTTTTATACGTAATAGACAAGGAGAAAAAACTTTCGGCGACTTAGATAGCTTTGATCTATCCAATAATAAAAAGAGCCTAAAACTCACATTAGATGTAACTCTTCAATATAAATTATTCGATGAATTAAAAACTGCAATATCCTCAAATGATGCAAAAGGAGGTTATGCATTAATAATGGATGCTAAATCTGGAGATATTCTAGCTATGGCAAGCTACCCAACATTTAATCCTAATGATTCTTCAAGAATAATCGAGAAAAATAGATTAATTGATGATTTCTATGAGCCGGGGTCGCTGATCAAACCATTTACAGTAGCAGGAGCATTGCATTTTAACCTAATAGATAAACAAACCGAATTAAATACTAACCCTGGATGTATAACGCTCTCTAAATATAAGAGGTGTGAAGCTGGAGGTAAAAATTTTGGAATAATATATCCTGAAGAAGTTATTTCTAATTCTTCGCAAGTTGGCACAGCAATGATCGCTATTAAATTTTCAGATCAGCAGTTAAGAGAAAATTTAAAACAATTTGGTTTTGGAGAACACTTAAATATGGATTGGACAACTAGTTATCCAGGCTTGATTTTAGATAGACCTAAATTATATGAGATCGATAGAGCTTCTTTGGGATATGGCTACAGTATGGCTGCCAATTCCTTACAGATTGCAAGAGCTTACAGTGTATTTGCAAATAAAGGCTATATGATTGAGCCAAAAATTAAATTTCATGAAGAAGTAACAAGAAAAAAAATCTTAGATGAAGATATCGCAATCTTTATTCTTGATGCCTTAAGAGAAGCTGTTCTTAGTGGAACAGCAAAGAACCTAGAGAATGAATCAGTAAACTTGGCAGGAAAAACAGGAACAGCTGAAAAATATATTGAAGGAGTCGGTCGAGCAAAAGATGGCAGATACTTGTCTAGTTTTGCATCTATTTTTCCATATGAAGAGCCCAAATTTATAATGGTTGTTACCATTGATGAACCAGATCCTAATAACTACTTCGGTGCAGATGTTGCGGCTCCTGTTGTTGCAAAAATGTCCCAATTTTTAAAAAGGTTGAAACGCTTATGATTAATCCTTTAGATAATATGAATTTTGAAAAGAGAAATTTTGTTTCTCATTCAAAATATATAAAAGATGATGATATTTTTGTTTCACTAAACAATGGAATCAAATATCTGAGCCAAAAAGACATTAATAAGCTTTCTTTAATTTTAATAGATAGCAAGTTTAAACAAAATGACGACCCAAAAATCTTAAAAATAGATAATCTTGAAAAAAACTATCTTAGGTGGATTGATGAAATCTACGATATACAACAATCTGCTTTCAAAAATTTTTTTGTAACTGGAACAAATGGAAAAAGCACAACAATAGAGCTGCTTAGTCAGGCCTTTTCTTTTAATTCTATCCCTAATTCGACAATAGGAACTCTTGGAACATATTTGAATGGCAATAAGTATTTTAATAATAACTTAACAACAGAGGAACCATTATTTGTAAGGTCAATAATGCGTAAATGCTTAGAGAATGATATCAAGAATATCTTTATAGAAGCATCATCAATAGGTTTGCATCAGAATAGACTCAAAGATTTGACTGTTGAACACGCAGCATTAACTAATATCTCGAGAGATCACCTTGATTACCATAAAAATTTTGATGAGTACTTAGCATCAAAATTAAAATTAGCTGAAAAGAGTAGTCTCAAGACTCTATCTTATAATCTAGATGAAGAGCATTTTTTAAATATAGAAAATATATTTAAAGGTGAAGAGATCTATTCAATCTCTAGTAAAAATAAGAAAGCTGATATCTATTTTGAAATAAAAGAATTTCATGAAGATGGTAGAATAAATTTTTTTGTAAAAACACCATGGGGAGAATTTAATTCAAGTCCTAAGCTACATGCAGGATACAATATCTATAATTTGCTTCTTTCATTACCTTATTATTATTCAGTGAATTCAAATTGCACTGAATTCTTTTCTGCTGCAGAAGAAATGACATTACCTAGCGGAAGACTTCAAAAAATTCCTAATGAAAATATATTTATTGATTTTGCTCACACACCAGATGCTCTTGAAGCAGTTTGCTTTGAACTTAAGAAAAAAAATCACAAAGGATTGAAATTAGTTTTTGGTGCTGGAGGAGACAGAGACCAAGGCAAAAGAGAACTAATGGGGAATGTTGCTCAAAAATATGCAAAAAAGATTTATATTACATCCGATAATCCAAGATTTGAGAAAACCGAAGAGATTATAGAGATGATCGTAACAGGAATAAGTGATAAAGATAAAGTGATTATTGAATCTGATAGAGCAGAAGCAATTAGCATGGCAATTAGTGAATTAAATAAAGATGAAATTCTTCTGATAACAGGAAAAGGCCATGAAGAATATCAGATAATAGGAAATGAAAAGAAACCATTCTCAGATTATGAAGAGATTTTAAAGTGTATAAAGTAGAGGGACTAAGAAGACTAAGCGATTATGCAGATGCACTAGGGATAACTAGTCCAAAAATAGATTGTGATATTACATCTATAAAGTTTGATTCAAGACACTCCAAGAATTGCGATCTATTTATACCATTAAGAGGACAAAAATTTAATGGAGAGGATTTCACTGAATCAGCTTTAGATAATGGCGCTGCTGTAATCACAGAGAAAAGCTTAAATGGTTTAACTCTCAATGTTGAAAATGTTTATGAATGTTTGTTGAAATTAGCTAAGACAAACTTAGAGAATATAAGACCAAAAATTATTTTTATTACGGGCAGCTATGGGAAAACAACTATTAAAGATATGCTAAAGCATCATTTAGGAGATCAATGTCACTGTAGTAAAGAAAATGAAAATAATGAATTTGGCATACCCTTCACAATTTTAAGCATGCCAACAGATGCAAAATTCTTGGTTGTTGAATGTGGTGCAAGAAAAAAGAATGATTTCGATTTAATTTCACTGAATCTATTCTGCGACATTTTTATAGTGACTAGCATAGCAAGCAATCATTTAGAGTCTTTTGGAGATCTAGAAAGTATTACAAATACGAAACTTAAGCTTAAAGATTGCTTAGTTAGCAAGGATAATTTTATTGACGGAAGAAGAATATCAGAAGCTAATTTCCAATTACACAATCAAAAAATAGTAGATATGACTATGAGTATTCTAGATATTGCTGATTCAGTAAACCATGGTTCATTTTCTCCTACAAGAGGCAGAGGAAATAGGATCAGTAAATCTAATGGTGAAATAATTGACCAAACTTATAATGCGCACCCAAAAACTATTTATGAGACTGTTGCTATGGAAGATCCAGGCAAAACTACTTTAATTCTAGGAGATATGACTGAACTCGGTAAGAATGAAATTAATATTCATATTGATGTACTCGAAAATCTTAAAGAGTACGAGATCTTTGTAACAGGAAAATTATTTAAAGAAGCACTCAAGCAATTAGAGATATTAAATGTGAAGCATTTTAGTGGTTTAGAAGATTTTCCAAAAGAAACTCTAGTTAAAAAATTAGATGCAGGAGAAAATCTATATTTTAAAGGTTCAAGGTCTAGTAGAATGGAGCAATATTTAAATTTGATAATAGATGATTGATTTTTTGCTAAATTTTCTTCCAGAAAGGTCAAACTTCTTAAATTTATTTTCTTACTTAACAACCAGGACTGTCCTCTCAACTCTTACTGGATTAATGATGGTTCTTTTTCTTGGAAATACTTTTATTAAAAAAATTAGATCGCTTCAATTCCAACAATCGATAGGTGATCGCGGACCAGATAGTCACAAACTTAAGGATGGGACTCCAACTATGGGAGGTTTACTGATAATTGGTAGTGTTATTTTGTCCGGTTTTCTCTGGGGGGATCTAACGAATAAATATCTTTTATTATCTATTTTTTGTTTATTTATGTTTGGTCTAATAGGTTTTGTAGATGATTACAATAAAATCAAACAAAAAAATCAAGAAGGCATATCCGGAAAGTCCAAAATTTTTTGGCAATTTATCTGTGCATGCATAATATCAGTGGTGCTCTACACTACAGCTGAAAATAAAATGGAGACATCTTATATTGTGCCTTTTTTTAAAGATGTCGTTTTAGATTTTGGAATCTGGTTCATTTTTATTTCTATTTTTATAATTATTGGAAGCTCTAATGCAGTGAATTTAACTGATGGTTTGGATGGTCTTGCTATCTTGCCAGTAATAATAATAACCGCAGCACTTGGTATAATTGCATGGTCTTCCGGAAACATAATAGTAGCTGATTATCTCTATATTCCACATATAATCGGCACTGGAGAATTATTAGTCCTATGTGGCGCAATGATTGGCGCTGGAATAGGGTTTCTCTGGTTCAATACTTATCCCGCCCAAATATTCATGGGTGATGTTGGGTCTCTTTCAATGGGAGCATTTATAGCGCTTGTTGCGATAATTGTAAGACATGAAATAGTCTTTGCTGTAATGGCAATGGTTTTCATCATGGAAGCAATGAGTGTTATTTTACAGGTCACTTCCTTTAAATTAAGAAAGAAAAGAATTTTTAGAATGGCCCCAATTCATCATCACTTTGAACTTATGGGATGGAAGGAGCCTAAAATAATTGTTAGGTTTTGGATCTTAACTTTTATTTTTGTTTTAATCGGCTTATCTTTGCTGAAGATTAGATAATGAAATCATTAATCTTTGGCTATGGACAAACAGGAAAATCTTTCGAGAAGTATTTAAAGAATAAGAATAAAATTTTTGATATTTATGATGATGACAAAAGTAAATTATCAGAAGCTTATCAAGAAAAAAATATAATCCCTTCTTTTAAGAATCTAAAAGATTATCAGGATATTTACATTTCACCAGGAGTGAAGCTCGAAAATTATTTAACTAAAGAAGAGATCTCTAATTTAAATCTTAAAAGTGATCTAGACGCTTTTTTCTTAGAGCACAATTCTTTCAAGATAGGAGTTACCGGCACAAATGGAAAAAGCACCTTAGTGCACTTTTTAGAACAAGCTCTAAATCATTCGAGCTCAGCTATAGCTTTAGGCAATATTGGCAATCCGGTATTAGATAATCTTGATCATCGCAGTAAATATAGTGTTATTGAGGTTTCAAGTTACCAATTAGATAAGATGAAAAATAATTTATTTGATTTGGCTATTATCACCAATATAGAGACTGATCATATTAAATTTCATGGAACTTTTCAGAAGTATAAAGAAGCAAAACTTAAAATATGCAGAGATCAGATAAAGACTATCTTCTGTGAAGGCCATGATTATGAAACCATTGCAACGAAAATTGCACAAGATCTAGAACCTAATTCAAGCTACGATGATTTAAAATTCTCTTTTCTTCCTCACAGACTTGAAGAATTTTCAGAAAGATTTATAGATGATTCTAAATCAACAAATTCATCTTCATTAAGGCATGCATTATCTAAATTAAAATTTTCAGGAGTATTAATCATGTGCGGAGATCCTAATAAAGAGTGCTTAGATGAAATGAATATTGAAGGACCAAATAAAGTTTATATTTTTGGCAAGCATAGGAAAGATCTTGTAAAAGTATTTAAACATAACAACATCAAAGATTTCACCACTCTTGATGAAGTTTTAAAAGACTTAAAAAACCTAAATGATTCTTCCAAAATTTTATTTTCGCCTGGTAACCCTAGTGGAAAGGATTTTCAAAATTTTAGTGAGAGAGGCCAACACTTTAAAAATAAAGTATTAGAATATTTTGGTGAATAAAAAAGAGAGTCTTTTAGATCAATCTTTATTAATACCATTTGCGATATTAACCGCCATAAGTATTGTTTTCATATATTCATCTTCGAGCGTTGTGGCTGACACTGATTTTGGTAATCAATATTTTTATTTGCAAAGACAATTGGTGGCTTTATCTATA
>Ga0115011_10002676_pt1 | contig 12312 bp, 9 predicted proteins | sample TroAtlMetagenome_2_FD_88705 | JGI IMG/M metagenome (GOLD analysis project Ga0115011, IMG submission 88705) | Marine eukaryotic phytoplankton communities from Atlantic Ocean - Tropical Atlantic ANT8 Metagenome | ecosystem: Environmental > Aquatic > Marine > Oceanic | place: Tropical Atlantic... | reverse complement strand
TTGATGTTGTAGGCGCCCCACTCACCCGCCAGCGCGCGGGTCAGGTTGATAGCAGCGGCCTTGCTGGTGTTGTATGCCACGGTGTGGATGCCCGAATTGGCACGATTACCCTTGAAGCCGGCAATCGAGGCAATGTTGATGATCTTGCCCGACTGGCGGGGAATCATGAAACGTCGGGCGACTTCCTGTGCCATCAGGAAACACACATCGACGTTGAGGGTCATGACCTTCTGCCAGCCTTCGTAGCTGTGGTCCTCGGCCGGCTGCCCCCAGGTGGTTCCGGCATTGTTGACCAGGATGTCCACGGTACCGAACTTGGCTTCGACCGCATCGACCAGCCCCTTGACCGGCTGGGTGTCGAGCTTGCCTAGATCACAGGCCAGGCCGCCGGCCTCAATGCCCTGGGCATTGAGCTGGGCGACGACTTCATCGACTTCGGCCGCATTACGCGCGCTGATGAAGACCTTGGCACCCTGCTCGCCCATGGCTTAAGCCATCTGCAGTCCCAGACCCTTGGTGCCACCAGTGATCAGGGCCACCTTGCCAGTCAGATCGAACAATTGCTTGACACTCATGGGATATCCTCTTGTTTGATTCGTAGACAGAAACGTGGGCACATCATACCGACTCCGGAGCGTCCGACCGACCATCAGTGATCCGGGTGATGTACCACCACCGCCCGGTGTTATCATGCCACCCCTTTTTCTGCGGTGACGCCCCATGGCCCAACACGATTTCCGGCACAGTCTTTTCAACCCGGCGCACACATTGATCGAGTGCCGCACGCTGGCGGCCGGCCTGTATCAGGTAACCGGTCATGGCGGCGGCATCCAGCCTGGCGACACCCTGATCTGTACGGTCAAGGGAAGCCGCGATCTTCCCATGACACTGGAGGTGGACAAGGTACGCTACCTGATCAACCCACCCGGTCAATGGACCGCCACGGCCAGGGGTCCCGATCTGCGCGGACAGGCCGTGCTCGGCTGGTCGATACGCTGCGATGAGTGTAGCCGAGAGGAGCCCTTCGAATTTCTGATACTCGAGAGCGACTCCCTGCCCGTACGCACCAGCAAGGCCGTAGCCCGGATAGGCGCAATGGGCTGGCAGCCGCGGGGCGAAAACCACCTGTGTCCAACCTGCGCAAAAAAACAACCGGACTGAGGCACATCAGAACAGGCTGAGTTGTTCACCAAGCAGGCTGTGAGCGTGATCCAGACGCACGCCCACGCCGATCAATCTGACCGGTCGCCCGCCGCGCGCGAAGGCCTGAATACAGAGTTCGCGGTAGCCTTCGGGGGTGACCGGCGCACCTGCCTGCTCCAGCGTGGTCTGGGTAAAGTCATGGAATTTGAGTTTGATGAAGGGCTTGCTGACGCGGTATTCCCCTTCGAGCCGGCCGAGCCGTTGCGCCAGCTTCTCCAGCAGAGGCGCCAGGGCGTGCAGGCAGGCATCCAGATCCGGTAGATCCTGGTCGTAGGTATTTTCCACGCTGACCGACTGTCGCTTGCTTTCCACCGTCAGGGGCCGATCGTCAATACCCCGGGCAAGCTGCCACAAGCGCTCACCGAAGCTGCCAAACTCCTTGGCCAGGTCCTGCTTGCGCCAGGGCAAGAGTTCCGCGCAGACGTCCACCCCCAGGCTCTTCAGGCGCGCTGCAGTGACCCGTCCAACCCCATGCAGGCGCTCGACCGGGAGTTTCTTGACGAACGCCTCTACCTCGTCGGGCAGGATCACCATCAACCCATCAGGCTTGTTCCAGTCACTGGCGATTTTCGCCAGAAACTTGTTGGGTGCCACTCCGGCGGACACGGTAATACCCTGATCGGCCTGTACCAGGCGCCTTATTTCCTTTGCCATCAGAGTAGCGCTGCCACGGCAAGACTCACTGGCCGTCACGTCAAGATAGGCTTCATCCAGCGACAGCGGCTGAATAAGTTCGGTAAACCGGGTAAAGATGGCGTGGATAGCCTGTGAAGCTTCGCGGTAGGCCGCCATACGCGGCGGAACGATCAGCAGGTCGGGGCACAGCCTGCGCGCATAGGCCGAAGCCATTGCCGAGCGCACACCGAACGCCCGGGCCTCATAGTTGCAGGTAGCGATCACGCCGCGCTTGTCCGGATCACCACCCACCGCCAGGGGGCGACCACGCAGACGCGGATCGTCGCGCATTTCGATAGCAGCGTAAAAACAGTCACAGTCGACATGGATGATTTTGCGCACGGCGGGCTGACTCGGCTAGCTCGGCAGGGATCGGTTGAGAATCCCATTGTACGCGATCACCGAGCCTACCGCGTTTGACCGCTGGTCGTTCTGGCTCGAACGGTGGGCGTCAGCTCGCCACCACCTGATTCCGGCCTGCCTCCTTGCCCTGGTAGAGCGCCTTGTCGGCGCGACGAATCACGTCCTCGATGGTGGCATCCTCTGCAACCACCTCCGTGACCGCAAAAGTCGCGGTAACCTGGAGCACCTTGTCTCCCACATTCACCGGGCTGGCCTGCAGCTTCTCGCGCAGCCGACTGATGACCGTCAGCGCATTGTCGAGATCGGTATCAGGCAACAGCAGGATAAACTCCTCGCCACCAAAGCGCCCGACGATGTCCGTATGCCGGAGCGTGTCCACGAAAAGATCGGAAATGTGCTTGAGCACCTGGTCACCGGCGTCGTGGCCATGCTCGTCGTTGACCCTCTTGAAATGGTCCAGATCGGCAACGCACAGTGACAGCTTGCTGCCATGGCGCTTTACCCGCTCCTGCTCACGGCAGAACAGGTTTTCGTATTGCCGGCGATTGAGCAGCCCGGTCAGCGGATCGGTGGTCGCCTGAAGCTTGAGCTCGACTTCGAGCGCTTCACGGCGCTTGATCTCCGCCTGCAGGGACTGGTTGACCTGCACTGTTTCCATGAACAGGGCATATTGATGACGCTTGCCCAGGTTAAGTCTGACACCGGCAAAGTAACCGATAGTCGTAGGCAGGCCGAGCAGGAAGAACAGGCCTATCAGGAGTCTGGGCTCGGCTCCGTTCAGAGCAACACAGTAGAGAGTCCCGAGGATCCCGAACAGTGATACCAGGTTGGAATTGACGATCCGGTTGGGAACGAAAATATAGATACTGATCAGCAGAATGACCGTGACCCCTATATTCCAGGTGGTGATGTCCGGCCGTACGAAATAGATCATAAAGAAGAGGAAGAAGCCGAGCACCTCGATGATGGTCACACCAACACCGTCACGGGCCAGCCCGGGACGATACTTGATCACCGCGGAGAAGATCAGCACCATGGTCGCGGAAAACAACCGCATACCCATCAGGTGATAAAAGCCTTCGCTCATGCCCAGGGCGATATAATCCAACCAGCCGAAGGTGACCAGCAATCCTGCCCATACACGCAGGGCCACTATCAGGTGGCGGGCGGTTTCCTCCTTGACGTGCTCACGATAGGCCTGCTCGGTCTCTTTAAAAACAAATTCGCCACGCCAGGCAGACAGGGCATAGGTGTCTGTTGCTTTGGTCACCTTGGACTCCACCGTCGCATCAGGCGACTGTTATTATTTTCAGGATGCTTGCTCCAATCGGAGCATACGCCAGAGTTGGCATTTTAGCCAAGTAGCGATGATGGCATTGTGACGCACATCAAAGAACGCGGGGCCTGGCGAGCTGTTTGCCCTGATCACGGAGCGGACCTTACCCAGGCATAACCCGCGAGGAAAAAATCTTTTCTGTTCAATCGCTTGACAGCCCTCCGCCAATGAGTAGAATGGCGCCCTCAGACGCGGGGTGGAGCAGTCTGGTAGCTCGTCGGGCTCATAACCCGAAGGTCGTAGGTTCAAATCCTGCCCCCGCAACCACATTGAAAACCGTCGAACGGATATTCTCCTTCGGCGGTTTTTTTTGCCTGAAATTTACCGTGACTGTACATTGCGGACTCCTCTCGCCGCCCTATACTGTGAGCGACCTCATTCAGGATGGAAACCCTCAATGGTACTTTCGCGCCTGAGCATGCTGCCGCTGTTGCTCGTTACCTGTCTCGCGATGGCCGATACCCGCGAAACCGATACCAGGAGGCCGGTCTTCCTAATCGCCGAGGTCTGGCCCTGGGGCTACTTCGACGAAAACCAGCAGCCTGCGGGCCTGATTCACCAGTTCGCTACCCGCCTGGCCAGCCGGGCAGACATCGACATGCAGTATCGGGTCTTGCCACCTCAAAGAGTATTGGCTGATCTGGAGCGTAACGAAGGTGACTTCACCATGCTGTTCCAGAACCCTGATCTGCATCGCTATGCCCAACCGATCGGGCCGATCCAGGTCAGCGACATCCTGCTCATCGCCCGCAGGGACTCCGCCCAGCAACTGACCCTTCAAGCCCTGGCTGGCAAGCCACTCGGGTATATCGCGGGCACCAACTACGGCGAAGCCTTCCATGCTGATCGCGGCACCGTGAAGATACCCATAACCGGACTGACGCAAGCCATTCGCATGCTGCAACTGGGTCGCCTGGAAGCCATGATTACCAGTGACATACTGTTGCATCACAGCCTCAAGGAGGCGGAGGTTCCTCCCCACGCCTTTCGCGCACGCCTGCTGACCCAGGGCCACGAGGCCATCCTCTATATGGCCAGTGACAGCCCGAACGCGCATCAGCTGCCTGCCGTCAGCGCGGCCCTCGAAGCGATGCATGAACATGGCGAACTGGCTGACCTGTTTCGCAACTCCCTGGATCTGCCACCGATGGACAAGGATTAGGGCAGTCCTGCCCGCGTCCGTTTTCCCCCTGTATCAACCGCTTCCGGCCGACTACCATGGACAGATAACATCCGTCCCACTGCAACGGAGCAGCCAGCATGCATATCGGTTTCATCGGCCTGGGCAACATGGGGGGCCCCATGGCCCACAATCTTCTCGCAGCAGGCTACCGGCTGACGGTCTTTGACCTGTCTGCGGATGCCGTCCAGGGCCTGGTGGCCAAAGGGGCCGCAGCAGCAGGCTCGGTCACCGAACTGGCCGCCAGCGATGTGGAACTGATCATTACCATGTTGCCGGCGGCAGCCCAGGTACGAGAGGTCTATCTCGCCGATGCCGGCATTCTGGCCGTGGTCGCGCCGGAGGTCAGGCTGATCGACAGCTCCACCATCGATCCGCTGACGGCCCGCGAAGTGGCTGCTGCGGCAATCAGCCATGGCAACGCCATGCTCGACGCGCCCGTGTCCGGGGGCACCGGCGGAGCTCAGGCTGGCACTCTGACCTTCATGGTAGGCGGCGCCGCCACTGATTACGACGCCGTCCTTGAAGTGCTGCAGGCCATGGGCAGGAATATCGTCCACTGCGGTCCAGCCGGCAATGGACAGGTCGCCAAGGTCGCCAACAACATGCTGCTCGCCATATCCATGATCGGCGTGGCCGAGGCGATGAACCTGGGCGTGTCCCTGGGCATGGACCCCGGCGTGCTGGCCGGCGTGATCAACACCTCCAGCGGCCGCTGCTGGAGTTCGGATACCTATAACCCCTATCCGGGAGTGATCGAAGGTGTCCCGGCTAGCCGCAACTACACTGGCGGGTTCGGGACCGACCTGATGCTCAAGGACCTGGGGCTGGCCACCGAGGCAGCCCGACAGCAGAAGCAGCCGGTCATGCTTGGCGCCCTCGCACAGCAGCTGTATCAGACATTCAGTAGCCAGGGCCACGGCTCCCTGGATTTTTCCGCCATAATCAAAATGTACTCAGGAGAGGATAAATGACACAGCCGCAAGCGGTCGTGCTGGCCGAATCGCGCAACCATATAGGGCATCTGACCCTCAACCGTCCCGAGGGCCTCAATGCACTGACGCTGGAGATGGTTCATCTTCTGCATGAACAGCTCAAGGCCTGGGCCGCAGACGCGTCGGTGCGGGCGGTCGTGATCCGCGGCGCTGGCGACCGCGCCTTCTGCGCCGGTGGGGATATCCGCGGCCTGTATGATCTGCACAAGGCCGGAAAGCACGGCATCGAGGAATTCTTCAGGCACGAATATCTGCTTGATCAGTACATGCATGATTACCCGAAACCCATTCTGGCTCTGCTGGATGGCTTCGTGCTGGGCGGCGGCATGGGCCTGGCCCAGGGGTGCAGCCTGAGACTGGTCAGCGAGCGGGCGCGACTGGGCATGCCGGAAACCGGCATTGGCTACTTCCCCGACGTCGGCGGCAGCTACTTTCTGCCGCGGCTGCCGGGCAAGCTGGGACTGTATCTGGGTCTCACCGGTAATCATGTGAGTGCCGCCGATGCCCTGTATGCCGGGCTGGCCGATGTGCACCTGCCCAGCGAAAGACTGGCCAAGATCGACCAGCACCTTGACCAGTTAGACTGGTCCCTCAAGACCCCGGAGCAGATGATCCGCGACATCGCCCTCACCGAATTGCCAGGCGGTGAACTGGCCAGACTGCGGCCTGCCATCGATCATCACTTTGCCGAGCGCGACATAGCGGCGATCCGCCATTCGCTGCTGGATGAGCATCGCAGCGAGTACAAGGAGTGGGCCCACGCGACGGTCAAGACCATGGACCAACGCTCGCCGCTGGCCATGGCGGTTACCCTCGAACTGCTGCGCCGCGGAGCCATACTCGACCTGCCCGATTGCTTCGCCATGGAACTGCACCTGGATCGCCAGTGGTTCGAGCATGGCGACATCGTCGAGGGCGTGCGCGCCCTGCTGGTGGACAAGGACAAGAACCCGCGATGGAATCCGCCCTCCATTTCGCAACTCGACCCGAGCCGGGTCAATGCATTCTTCAAGGGGCTGTAAATGAACGATCTGGAGTTCACCGAGGAGCAGCGGATGGTGCGGGATATGGCGCGGGATTTTGCGCGCGCCGAGCTGGCACCCCGGGCCGCAGGATTTGATCGGCAGGGCTGGATTGATGATGCAGTGGTGCGCCACATGGGCGAGCTCGGGCTGCTGGGCATGGTCGTGCCCGAGGACCAGGGCGGCAGCTTCACCGACTACAGTGCCTATGCCCTGGCGGTGGAAGAGATATCCGCAGGCTGTGGTGCCACGGGTGCGCTGATGAGCGTACACAACTCGGTCGGTTGCGGGCCCGTGCTCAATTACGGCTCAGCCGAGCAACAGCAGACCTGGCTACGGAAGCTGGCAACCGGCCAGGCAATCGGCTGCTTCTGTCTGACCGAGCCGCATGCCGGTTCGGAAGCGCACAACCTGCGCACCCGGGCGGTGCTGGAAGATGGCGAATGGGTCATCAACGGTGCCAAGCAGTTTGTCACCAACGGCAAACGGGCAAGCCTCGCCGTGGTGTTTGCCGTGACCGATCCGGAGCTCGGCAAGAAGGGACTCTCGGCCTTTCTGGTGCCCACGGACAATCCGGGCTTTCGCGTCGAACGCATGGAGCACAAGCTGGGTATTCGTGGCTCGGATACCTGCGCGATCACCCTGGACAATTGCCGACTGCCTGAAAGCAGTCTGCTGGGTGTGCGGGGCAAGGGCCTGTCCATTGCGCTGGCGAACCTGGAGGGCGGACGTATCGGCATTGCCGCCCAGGCACTGGGGATTGCCCGCGCAGCCTTCGAGGCCGCTCTGGTCTATGCCCGGGAGCGCACCCAGTTTGGCCAGGCGCTGACCGAGCATCAGAGTATTGCCAATATGCTGGCCGACATGCACATGAAGCTCAATGCCACCCGGCTGTTGATATTGCATGCCGCACGTTTGCGTAGCGCCGGGCAGCCATGCCTGTCGGAGGCCTCCCAGGCCAAACTGTACGCCAGCGAAATGGCCGAAGAGGTGTGTTCGAAGGCCATCCAGATCCACGGTGGCTATGGCTACCTGGACGATTATCCGGTGGAAAGACTCTACCGCGACGCACGCATTACCCAGATCTATGAGGGCACCAGCGAGATCCAGCGCCTGTTGATCGCCCGGGAGCTGCGGCATTACAGCCTGTGAGGCGCGGATGCGCGCAGTGGCTAGTGAAAGTCGCGGCTGCGCACATCCAGACCGGAGAGCAGGTCACTGATGTCCTGCAAGCGTCCGGCAATAATATGCCGGACGCCCTTCTCGGATTCGAATCGACCATCCACCCGTAGCAGTTGCGAGCCTACCAGCTCCTTGCGTTGCCGCTCCCCCAGATCCTGCCAGACGATGACATTCATCATGCCGAACTCGTCTTCCAGGGTAACGAAGGTGACTCCATTTGCCGTACCTGGCCGTTGTCGTCCGGTGACCAGCCCGGCGACGGAGATGGGTCTGCCGCTTTCGGCCCGCAGCAGGTCACGTGAACTGCGGCATCGACGACGACTCAGCTCCTCGCGAAGCAGAGACAGGGGGTGCGGGCCCAGGGTGGTGCCGACGGCAGCATAGTCGGCAAACAGATTCTCGGCCACTGTCGGTGATGGCAGGCAAACCGCTTCCTCCTGCTCGGCGGGTTGCCCTGTGAACAGCGGCATTTGCGATTCCACGCCAGCGACGGCCCAACGCGCCTGATGGCGATCCCCGCTCAGCGCCTGCAGGGCTCCGGCATCGGCCAGCAATGCGCGGTCGCGCTGATTCAGTCCCGCGCGCACACTGAGATCGCTCGCATCCCTGAAGGGGCCTGAGTCCCTGGCCTGGACAATACGCCTGCCGGCTTCTTCATGCAGACCGCGAACCATGCGCAACCCCAGTCGAATACCCGGTTGCTCCTCTGCCTCGCGGCCAGGGACGGCTTCAAGGGTACAATCCCACTGGCTGCACAGCACATCGACCGGAAAAATCTCAATCCGGTGCCGGCGTGCATCCTGCAGGATCTGGTCAGGACTGTAGAAACCCATCGGCCAGCTGTTGATCAGGGCACAGGCAAAGGCTGCAGGCTCGTTGCATTTGAGCCAGCTGCTGGCATAGGTCAACAGGGCGAAACTGGCCGCATGGGATTCCGGGAAACCATAGCTGCCGAAGCCCTTGATCTGCTCGAAAATCTGCGCGGCAAACTCGGCCGTATAGCCGCGTTCCAGCATGCCCTTGGCCAGTCTTTCCTGATGAGGCTCCAGCCCGCCTCGGCGTTTCCATGCGGCCATCGAGCGGCGCAACTGGTCAGCCTCCCCTGCCGAATACCCCGCCGCGACAATCGCCATTTCCATGACCTGCTCCTGGAACAGGGGTACGCCCAGGGTTCGCTCGAACACGTCCTTGAGGGCTTCCGAGGGATAGACCACCTCCTCCTCCCCGTTGCGCCGGCGCAGGTAGGGATGGACCATATCCCCCTGAATGGGTCCGGGACGCACAATGGCTACCTCGATGACCAGATCATAGAAGGTTCTGGGTTTGAGTCTGGGCAGCATGGCCATCTGCGCGCGGGACTCGATCTGGAACACGCCTACCGTATCGGCGCGCCCGAGCATGTCGTAGGTAGCTGCATCCTCGGCAGGTATCGTGGCCAGGGTCAGATCCCGTTGGCGGTATTCACGCAACAGATCGAAACTGCGCCGTAGCGCACTGAGCATGCCCAGGGCCAATATATCGACCTTGAGCAGGCCGACCATGTCGAGATCATCCTTGTCCCACTGAATGATGGTGCGATCATCCATGGCAGCGTTCTCTACCGGCACCAGCGTCTGCAGGGGGTGCTCGGAAATAACGAAGCCGCCAGGGTGTTGCGACAGGTGCCGAGGGAAGCCGATCAGTTGCTCGGTCAGGGTCAACACTCGGTGCACAATGGGATTATCCGGATCGAAACCGGCTTCACGCAGGCGTTCTGGCGTCGGCACCTTGCTGCTCCAGCGACCACAACACTCGGCCAGGGCGGTGACCTGGTCGGGTGGCAAGCCCAGCACCCTGGCCACATCCCGCAGTGCCCCGGCGCTGCGATAGGAGCTGGCGACGGCTGTCAGGGCAGCGCGATGGCGGCCATATCGGCGGAAGACATACTGGATGACCTCCTCGCGGCGATCATGCTCGAAATCCACATCGATATCCGGGGGCTCGTTGCGTTCACGGGAAAGAAACCGCTCGAACAGCATATTCATCCGCGCCGGATCAATTTCGGTAACGCCCAGCGCAAAGCACACAGCCGAATTGGCGGCCGAGCCGCGCCCCTGACAGAGGATGTGCCGACTGCGGGCAAAACGGACGATATCATGCACGGTCAGAAAGTAGCTTTCATACTTCAGCTCGGCGATCAGCTCGAGCTCCCTGTCGATCTGCTCTCGCACCTTGGGGGTTATGCCCTGAGGCCAGCGCCAGGCGATGCCCTCCTCGGTCAACTGCCGCAGCCAAGCGCTCGCCGAGTAGCCTTCCGGCACCAGCTCGCGGGGATACTGATAACGCAGTTGGCCCAGGTCGAAATGACAGCGCCGGGCTATCGTGAGGGTTTCTGCCAGCAGCTGTGCGGGATAGGTCTGCGCCAGCAGATGCGGGCTACGTAGATGCCGCTCGCCATTGGGAAACAGACGCAGACCCGCCTCGGCCACCGTGCAGTGGTGCCGGATCGCCGTCATCGTATCCTGCAAGGCCCGTCGCCCCCTGGCATGCATGTGCACATCACCGGCGGCCACGGGGCGAATGCCCAGCTCCCGGGCACAGCGCAGCAATAGCTGCAACCGGGCTCTATCGTCCGGACCACAATGCAGCTCGACAGCCAGCCAGAGACACTCGCCAAAGCGCTCCCTGAGCCAGTAACCCTGCGCCATGTCGGGCTCACTCTGGGGTACCCAAAGCGCGAGGAGACCGTCCAGCGATTGCGCGAAATCCTCGTGCAGCAAAGAATACTCGCCCTTGGCAGCGCGCCGGCGTGCGCTGGTAATCAGGCCGCACAGTGTCTGGTATCCGGCCAGATTCTCCGCCAGCAGCACCACCTTAGGGCCAGATTCGATCTGCATTTCACAGCCGACGATCAGTTTAATCCGGGTTTCCTGCGCTGCCTGCCAGGCCCGCACGATACCGGCCATGGTGCATTCATCGGTAATGGCCAGCGCCCGGTAACCATGATGGGCAGCACGCTCGAACAACTCCGCTGCGCTGGAGGCGCCACGCTGAAAGGAGAAATTGGACAGACAATGCAACTCGGCATATTGCATCAGGCAAACCAGCCGTGCAGCCAGAACGGACCGGATTCACCGACCGGCCGGAATACCCAGGCCAACTGGCCCTGATCGGTCTGCACCAGAAAATAATCCCGACGAATGTCAGCCCCGTCCCACCAGCCCGATTCGATGCGCTCGGGCCCGGCGAGAATGGCTGATGGCGCTACCGACAGCCTGGTTGGCTCCGGCATCAGCCAGCCTGGCCTGGGCAGCCCAGGCTGCTGGGACTGAAGCGTACTTGCGGCGCCATGGCGCCAGGCATGCTCTGGCCTATGATCAGGGTAACTGCCCAATTCAAGGACGGATTCATCCCCCAGACGGGCCCGTAATCTTTCGCGTAGCTGTTCCCAGGGCAGAGTCTGCTGGGGTCGTGCTTCAAACAGGGGCGCACTCTGGGGCACAAAGCGGGGCAGATCCCGAGCCACCAGACGCACCGCCTGAACCGGCGCTGGCAATTGCACTGGCTCAAGGCGCCCGCGGGTCAGTTCGAACAGCATCTCGGCATCCCGCTCGGCAGCCAGCAGCCCCACCGGCAAGAGCGTATCATCCTGGCCGCGATGCTCCAGGTGCACGGTGAAACGCTGCACCCCACTGTCGCGACCGGCGAGGAAGGCAGCCAGATCCGACACCAGACGCTTGAGGGGGAAGAACAGGGCCTGGTTGGATTCCACGTCGTAATTCAGTTCCAGGCGGACATCGAAGACATCCGGTGGTGCATAACAGTCCAGGACCAGGGCACGACTGCCGAGCAGTGTGTCCAAATGCCGCATGACCTCCTCGGGAAAGCGACGTGCCAGCGTTGCCCGGGGCAGCGCCAGAACCTGATGCACATGCCGCAGCCCCATGCGCGACAGGGCTGTTGCGCTCTCGGCAGCCCATCCCAGCCGGTGCACGGACATTCTGCCGAGCGCCTGCTGCAGTGCTTCCCGGTCAGCTACAGCTATCCCGTCATGACTGTTCGCCAGGATACGTGCCGCAGCCGGGTTGGGTGCCAGGGCTATGCGATGGCGGAAGCCCATGGACTCGAGCTCGCCCCGCAACCGGCATTCGAAGGCAGGCCAGGGGCCAAACAGCGCCATGCTCGACTGCACCTCCAGCAGCAACGCCCGCGGATAATGCAGACTGACATGGGAGCTGAACCGATAGGCCCAGGCCGCGAGCAGCCTGTGCCAGCGCTGAATCTGCTGCTCATCGTACTCGACCACGGCAAAGCCATCGGCCAGCGCCTTGGCTGCTGTCAGCGTCATGCCCGGTCGCAGGCCCAGGTCTCTGGCAG
>Ga0115011_10002675_pt1 | contig 12320 bp, 5 predicted proteins | sample TroAtlMetagenome_2_FD_88705 | JGI IMG/M metagenome (GOLD analysis project Ga0115011, IMG submission 88705) | Marine eukaryotic phytoplankton communities from Atlantic Ocean - Tropical Atlantic ANT8 Metagenome | ecosystem: Environmental > Aquatic > Marine > Oceanic | place: Tropical Atlantic... | reverse complement strand
GCAAATGCGGGAACTAAAACAGAGTTATTTTCTATGGGATCTCTAGCAGTATATTCTTCTAGTTAAATTATATTATGAGCAAACCTATTAAATTAAATCAAGATCTAGACATTCCATTTAAAGATAAAATGGAAAAAGCTATTAAAACATTAATAAAAGAAAGCGACGATGTGTTAATAACATCTAATGGTGGGAAAATCCATAGGGAACCGCCCCATCATATAGTAAAAGTTGAACATGATTTTGCTCCTGGCATTTATATGCGAAGAATGTTAATGCAAAAAGGATGTACAGTTTTTTCAGCAATTCACAAAAGACAGCATGCTTGGTTTCTACTAGAAGGTAAAATAACACTTACTGACGAAACTGGGCAATATACTTTTAAAGCCCCTCATTTTCATATATCTGAAGCAGGCACTCAAAGAATTATTTTTGCAAATAAAAAAAGTGTTTTTCAAAATGTTTTTAAAAATCCAAAAGAATTAAGAGATTTAGATAAAATTGAAGATTATCATTATTGCACTACACAACAGGCATATAAAGAATACATAAATAATAAAAATAAATGATTTACTTAATTGAAAATATAGAATTATTATCGCAGCTTCCTATTGATGCAGAACCACAAATTATGAAGGGCACTGCTTTGCTAGCTGCTGGAATAGTTGCAGCGGGAGGTCTTATACAAACTGGAATTGCTTCTATTGGTCGTGGAAAAAAGTGGAGAGAAAAAAAGAAAAAGGAAAAAAAATTAGAAGATGCTATATCTAATGTAGAAAATTTTGAATTTTCTAATACATTTAAAGATTTACAATCCGCAGAATACGACATTAGAGAGGCTAAAATGGCTGAATTAGGCGATGCCGCTTTAATAGGTGATAGAATGGGGCAAATGAAAGGGAGCCAATTAGGTAGAGCAAAAGGTTATACATCACAAGGCTATGTAGGTGAAGGTTATGATAGTCAAGGTTATACTGCAGGACAAACTAGTATAGGTGGATTACAAAGAGGGGCTGCAACTGGCTTAACTAATACAATGAGTAACCTCCAGGTTTCTACAGCTGCCTCTGAGATGGCCGCACAAGAAGCAGATCAATCATTAGCCGCTAGTCAAGACTTAGCTGCACAAGCAGGCACTGGTGCTGGTGGAGCAACTGCACTTGCTGCTGCTGCCGCGAAATCTAAAGCAGGAATTTCCGCAGATATAGACAAACAAGTAAAACAAAATGAAATGATGAGAGCTCAAGGTGAATCTGAATTACAAAGAGCTCAATTGGCACAAGGTAATTTAGCCTCACAATTTGATTTAGGACAATCTCAATTTAATGTAAGTGCAGTTAATCAAGCAGCCCAATTTGGAGCAGCCGCGGCTAATCAAGCATCACAATTTGGTGCAGATGCAAGAAATCAAGCTAATAGATTTACAGCGGACGCAGCTAATCAAGCCGCTAGATTTAAAGCTCAAGCACAAAATCAATTTGCATTAACACAATTTGGTGCTGATCAAGCAATGGAACAGTTTAATGTTGGAGCAAGAAATCAAGGATTAATGACAGATGTAGGCACTCAAAATCAATATAATTTAACAAAATTTGGAGCCGCAAATCAAATAGACATGCTTAATGCACAACAACAAACTGGAGCTAACCAATATGCGTCTACTAGTGATTGGAATACCCAAATGGCAATAGCTCAAGGTGATGCAGCAGTACAAAATAATGAATTTGGAAAATTAACTGGCATAATGAATATAAGAGGTGGGCAGGCAGCTAATGCGTCCAATGCTTTAGCAAATCAAGATGCTCAAATTAAAGGCGCAGCAATGGGCACAGTTGGAAATGTAACTAATGTTATGGCAAGTGATAGAAGATTAAAGAAAAATATTATATTTAAACGAAGATCTTCTTCAGGTCTTAATATATATCAATTTAAATATAAAGATCCTTCGTTTGGCGATAAGTTATATGAGGGGGTTATGGCAATGAAATGCCTATAGCGGCAATAGTGCCTCATAAGGATGGTTATAATTGTGTAGATTATAATAAAATAGATGTTGATTTTAAAACAATAACAATTTAATAATATGGCTACAGATTTTTACAAAGGAGCTCCAAAAATGGGGTGGGATTTTACAGCGGAATCTCGAGGGGCACTAGAAGGAGCAAGAATAGCTAGAGCTAATGCAATGCCTAACATGGCTGAAGCTGTTGCTAAACGACAGCGTGCCCTTGAGGAAGAACAAAGACAAGCAGATGCGCAAGATGCAACTTACCAGGCTTTTGAAGATCAAACGGTTAACACTTTTTATAAAGATCATGATGTTAGCAAATTTGATGATGTGAACTTAATGTGGGAGGATGCTACCAATGGTATGATTGATACATATCATAATATTGTAAAAAATAAAGATTTAAGTGGTAGAGAAAAAGCTTTAGCAACTGACAAGTTAATGAGATATGTACCTTTAGTAAAAAATGCTAGAAATATATTATCTCAAAGAATGCAAGAATGGGATGAATCTGTAGTTAGCGATAGTGTATCTTCTGCGTTTCCTGCGGAATTTCAACAAGCATATACTGATCTAAAAAAAGGTGACTTTGATGGAGGTATTGTTATAGATGGCGATAATATGTATTTTAGAGGAAAAACTAGCCAGGGTGAAGAAATTAATTTACCATTACAGGACTTTGAACGTAATCTACCTGGTATTATGAAAAAGGGTATTAGTTATATAGATTCTGTTGATGGTCAAACAGAGGTGTGGGATCAAGAATTAGCAAAATTTAAACAAACTGGTAAAGAATCCGATAGACCTGTTTATAATAGGGAAGCAATTAAGGATGCCATGGAAGAAGGTATATCAAAAAATGGCGAAAAAGGGGATATGATTTTTGCGATGGATACTATGGGCCTTACTCATGAAGAATGGGATGGATTATGGCGAAAGTACTATAACATTGAAGACACCGATCCTATTATGTCCGAAACCACCATTGGCGGCTTGAGGGAAATGACTGATGCCAACGGAAATCCTAAATATACAGAAGAACAATTAGAAAGATTAAAAGGAAAATCTATTATAACTACTGAAGTACAAGCAAAACAAATGGCTATTGAAGAATTACTAGGACAATATGCTGATGGTATGAAAGTAATTTATGATAAGTCTACCCAACACTATGGAACTGCAACACCTTATTCTGACCCATCAAGTGATGAAAATAAATTTAATGCAAGGACAACTCTGAATACATCGGATGTAATAGATATATTGAGAGGACAAAATTCTTTAGGCGACGAGGTTATTTTAAATGAGAGAACAGTAATGCGAGGAATGAATGACAATTATATTGATGGAAGCATTGATGAAGATGGAATATTAAAATTTACAGATATAAGACGACTAGATCAAAGTACTGGCAAAGAAGTACGATTACCTGGTGCTGATAGACAATTAAATTTAAATCAGGAGCCAGATTTTAAATGGTATTGGATGCAACAGCAAATAAAAGGGGGCGATGGAACAAGAAAGTACACAATGGAATTAGAAGATTATTGGGATAAGTGGGGTGAAGATATTTTTGAAAATGCTAAAAAGGCTTTAAAAAGAAGAAAAGAAATTGCTAAATTGAAACATGATGAAAGAATCACTAATGATGCGTCATCATGGAATAAATGGGGAGTAAATACATACGGAAATAGAGTTGGATCAAATTAATTAAATATGTGGAAAGATAGTCTTGGAAATTTATATTCTGCTGCTGAATTAGAAGTTTTAGCTAGGGAGTTGGATATGCCATTTGATGAATATATTGCATCATACAATCTTACTGAGGCGCAGGGGGATGAGTCTAATCAAGTCTCAACTTCTGCGGCACCTGTTACTAATCAAGCAAATAATATATCTAATGAAATAGTTCAAGAAACAATAACAACTCCAAATCAATCAACAAGTATTACTCAAACTGGACCTCCTGATTTAACTGTTACTAACGAAGAGTTTGATGAGGTTATTAATGACTTCCAAGAATACGATAATGCTTTAGCTGATTTTGAAAAAAATCAAAGTGCTAGTTATAATCCTAATTTAGTAGGTAACCCGTCTTATGTTCGCCCTGGGCTTGCTAGGCCTGCCACGCAAGATGCTTATAATATATGGAAAAAAGGTGGTTCTAATGAAGAAATAAAAAAAGCTTTACCTAATGCAGAGGAAGCTCTTGGTGTAGTTGTTGATCCACGAACTGGAGAAAGACTATCAGGGTTCGAAGCTACTTTTAATAGTATTCCTAATTTTGCAATAGATTGGAAAAAAATAGGCACCAAGTTAATGGAATTTGGGGAGCAAAGCCTTTATGAAATGATAGGGCCAGAGTGGGCTGACCTTATTACTAGTTTATCTATGGACCCCTCTAAAAGCGCTGAATATGAAGATGGGATTAAAATAGAAGAAGGTATAGGCGAAACAAAAGAAGAAAGAGACGCTAGAAGAAAAGGTACTATTGAAAAATTTAAAGAAATAACTGGATGGGGAGGTGCAGCCCCTGCTTATATAGATCCGGAAACTAATAAAAAAATTAGAAAAGCAGATAATCCTGAAAGATGGGAAGAATTAAACAAAATCTCAGGAGATATTCAATTTTATGATGAAGCTAAAGAAGGTCTTGGATCAGGTTTTTTAACAGAAGAGCAAAAAAAATTGTTAAAAGATGGGCCAGCTTATAAAGATATTAAACAAGTATGGGATTATAATGATGAAGAAGTGGGTAAGAGCTCCGCTTCGTATGGAGTAGAAAAATATATTGAGGAAATAATTAAACTAGACAACGAAAGAAAATACACTGGGCCAGGGCTAGAAAAAGCTATAAAAAATAGAAGTATTGCACAGTTCGTTCCTGCGGTAGCTAGTGCTTTTGAAATGGTTACAACCTCAGTACTGCCTACAATAGTCGCGTCAGGAGCTACAATGCTTGCAACTAGGAATCCTGTTTTAGCCGGAAGAGTAGGGCAAGCTATGATTGGGGCACAAATTGCTCCAGAGATGTGGGCTAGCTATAATGAAGAAAAAGCAGCAAGATTAAATCCAGGATTAAGTCGACAAGAACAATGGGAAGCACTTTTTGAACAAAAAAAGCAAGAGTTTGCTATACCATTAGCATTGTCTTATCCTGCAATTGTGCTAGAAAAAATAGGTATAAAAGGTATAACCAAAGCTATAAACAAAGGAGCCTATTCAGGCAAAGGATTAGTAACTAGTTTATGGGCTGCTGGCGGTGAAACAGGTACAGAATTAGCACAATTACCTTTAGATCTTTATAATACCGCTTTAGGTAAAGGATTAAAAGGGGATAAAGCTGCTGAGTTTGTATGGGAAGGCATAAAAGAGCAAGGTGTTGAAACAGCATTACAATCTTTTGTAGGAACTTTATTATTTACAGGAGGAAGTAGGATAGCTAAAAATGGTTTTAAAGCAATGATAAACCATGCTCCTGGTCATACTAAAACTACTGCTACAAATTCTTTAATGAATATAGGTATTCTAAAGCAAAACATGGAGATGGAAAAAAATCCTAGTGTTAAGCAAGGTATTAAAAAACTTATTAAATTAGAAACGGAATATTTAAGAGGGCAAGTTAAAGAAGGTGAAGATTTAGGCAGAAGATTAACACCTGAGCAATTAACTAGATCAGGAAATGCTCAAAAAACTATTGACACTAATACCGAACAATTAAATAAACTAAAAAATGATTTTGATACAAATAAGATTAATGAAAAACAATATCAAGAAGGTTCTTTAGGTTATAAAGGTGAAATTGCTAAAGCAAGTGGTGTTATAAATAGAATTGTTGAAAAAGTTAAAACAGATAATCAGCCTATTATAAGAAATAAAAATGGGTCTCTTAATACAAAATATACTCAATATTTAGAGGAAGTCAGAAAAGAAACGGAAACTAGGACTACTATTCAGCAAACAAGAGATGAATTACAGTCTAAGCAACAACAATTACAGCAAGATAAAATAGATGGTATAATTGATGATAGTCAATATCAGGCTGAATTAGAAATTATAAATCAAGAGGCTAATACAAAAATATCGAATTTAAAGAAAACTTTAAATACTATTAAAAAAGCATCTTCAATAAAAGAATCGAGCAAAAAAGCTTCAGAAAAATTAACTAATATTTGGAATGAAGGTGTAAAAGATGGCGGCATTACAACTGAGAAAGATAAAAAAGGGAAAAGAAAAAATGTGATATCGAGTAAAGTAATGAAGGAGATATTAAAAACTCAAGCCCCTTTTATAAAACAATTATCTAATCTTATTTATAACGCCATACCTAGAGATAAAAGAATTGGCAGCAAAACTGAATATGAAAGTAACATTAAAAATATTGAGTTACTAGATTTATTAAGAACTTACGATGGTAGTGTTCCTTTAGGTGCTTATATACAAACATTATTACATAAGCGTGCTAAAAGCAAAAGGGCTCTAGCTAATATATCTAATCAGCAATTTAGTAATGATATTGCCAGTGCGGAAGTTCAAGGGATGATATCTGAAGAAAACATGGATATTGATCCTGCAATAAACAATATTGATACAGCTAGAAAATTAGGTGTAAGCAAAAATTTATTGGGTGTTATTAAAAATGTAGCTAAAAAAGCATTACTTACAGCTCAAGAAAAAGTTGATAACATTAAATTTAAGTCTGATATTGCTAAATCATTTAAAGATGATTTATATTCTACAATAAAAAAAGAATTAGGTCTTAAAAATACTAAAAAAAATCCAGGTTTAACTAAAGCTATTGAAGAAAATCCAAGTGCTTTTTATGATTCATTATCTGTAGAATCTATGCGTAAAGCTAGAGGTAAAGATGAAAATGGAAATTCTATAAATCCATTTGAAGCTGCTGGATTTTTAAAAAATGTAAATGGGGTTTTAGAAAAAGTTCCACTTAAAGATTTAGGGGTAGATGGCTTTTTAGCATATATAACTGCGCCAGAGGTAGCTAACAATACTAGATCAGATAGACAAATGCATTTAATAGAAGCATTGGCTGTCTCAATGGGCGCAAGGGAAGCTATATCTTTACTTGAAAATGATATTGAATTTAGAGAAAGATTTGCAGAACAACAACAAAAAGATATATTTCAAGAAATTGTTAATAAAATAAAATCTATTCCTAAAGGTCTTACTGAAAAATTAGTAGAGCAATTACAAGAAATATCTTCAGTTAAAAATGTAGGTGATGTAATTAAATTATTAGGGTTAACTAATAAAATAACAGTAACTGATAGTAATAGAGTTGCAAAACAAAAAGCAAATTTAAAAGCAATTAAAAAAGGTAAAATTCCATCTATTGTTTTTATATCTGCTAATTTTTCTAATTTTAAAAGAAAAACAGTATATGGGCATTATGATAAAAATAAGAAATTTGTTATTGTTCCCAAAAACAAAAGAAATAAAAAAATTGATAAGAAATATGTAGTCACTACTTCTAATGAATATATATTAGAAAGTTCCCCACAAGGTGCAATTGAAGCTAAATTAGATAATGGGGAAAGAGTTGCTTGGCAAACTGCCAGAGGAAGTTTATATTATGGTGTTAAAGACCCTGCGTATATAACAGCATTAGAGGCTGCTCAAAAAAATGATAAAGAGTATAAAAATTTAAAGAAAGCTCTTAAAGTTACAATATCTAAAGGGGAAAAAATTACTAAAAAATTTATAGAAAAGTATCAACAAAGAGCAAAAGACAACATGGATGCTTTGGAATCTTTTGCAACTATTCTACAAGATGCTGTCCATGAATACAAGGTACCGCTAGAAGATATATTGCTTTTTGTTTCTTCAAGTTACCAAGCTACAAGTGGTATAATTAAAATAGCTGCGCCATTTAAGTATGTGTCTAAAAAATTTGAATATGATTTAAAAGGTAAATTAAGTGATAGAACTGGAGAAAAATATAGAGAAGAACATAATCCTCCTGCATCAGTTATAGGAGGTACTTTAATGTGGGCTATAGCTAATAATAAAGTTGGGATAATTATGCCTTCAATAAAGAAAAATTATTATCAAACTCAATTATCTAAAAAAGATGATGGCAAAATAGATAGAGCAAAGTTAGCAGATGTTTTACCTAAAGGATTTTCTATTATAGATAATCCTATTGTTAGATTAGACAAAGCTAAGATAGATTTAAATTCAATAGTAAATGTTTTAACAGGGGAAACATTAGCTCAAGAAAATAATGTTGAAAGCCCTAATACTATTGATGGAATAGCAGCTTCTAATGACGCATCAATAGCTAATAATTCTGACCAAGTTGAAAATCTAATTGATAGAGCTATTTCTAAATTAACTGAGCTTACAGGAAGCCAAGGAACATTGCAAATGAATTTAGGAGCTATACCTGTAAATTTATTAATTGGCGGATTAAGAGCTGTTAAATTAGCTTATCAAGGAGGAAAAACATTAGCTCAGGCTATGGAGCAAGGGTATAAAAAAATAAAAGATTATATGTCTGCCCAAGAATGGGCTGACTTTGTTTCTCAAAGTACTCAAGAAGTAAGAAATGAAAATAATCCAGCTCAAGTTAAATTAGCTATTCTTTCAGAAAAAGGGGTTGCTCAAATGCAAGAACAATCAAGAAAAACGGACAATGCTTTATTAAAAGAATTTGGGATTGATATTGAGGGTTTAACTACTGATGAGATAGTTGAAAAACTAAATACACTTAGGAAAGCTAAAAGCGAAGCTTCTAATCCAAAAAATCCAACTAAAAAAGCTAGGGTATTTGATTTTGATGATACGCTTGCTAAAACTAAATCTAACGTACTTTACACGCTCCCAGACGGAACGGAATATAGTTTAAATGCTACAGAGTTTGCAGAACAATATGAGTCCTTAAAACAAGCCGGTGCAATTTTTGATTATTCTGAGTTTAATAAAGTAAAAGATGGCACTAAGGGCCCATTAGCCACATTAGCTAAAAGATTTACTGAAGCATTAGGAGATAGAGATGTATTTGTATTAACAGCACGCCCAGCGGAAGCAGCGGTAGCTATACAAGAATTTTTACGAAACACTTTAGGAATTAGTATTCCATTAAAAAATATAGCTGGAATTGAAAATGGCACACCAGGAGCTAAGGCTATGTGGATTGCCGAAAAAGTTTCTGAAGGTTATAATGATATTTTCTTTGCTGATGATTCTAAATCCAATGTTGCTGCTGTTGAAAAAATGTTAACTGATTTAGGTGTAACTAACAGAGTGCAACAAGCTAAAGAAGATGGGCAAAAAACTTTAGAAGATGAAATGGATTCTTTGATTAGAACTAATAAACCTTCTAAGATTGGTAGAATATTAAATAAACTAAATATTTATATTCCGCCGGGAGCAGATGATTTTGCTGGATTGTTATCATATTTTTTAGGCAGTGGTAAAACAGGTGAACAACAACAAAAATGGTTTCAAGAAAATTTATTAGATCCATTTGCTAAAGGAATTGATGCATGGACTGCTGCTAAAGTTTCATTAGCTCAAGATTATAAAGAATTAAAGAAAAGATTTAAAAATAAGAAGATATTAGCTGAAAAAGTTTTAGGAGGGCTATATACTAAAGAGCAAGCTGTTAGAGCATATTTATATAATAAAGCTGGACAAGATTTAGGATTAAATAAAGCGGATACTCAAGATCTAATTGATTTAGTAGAGGGTAATGCTGAGCTTAAAGCTTTTGCTGATGAGTTATCTAAAATAACTAAATTAGAAAATGGGTATCCTAATATAACTAAAGAATGGTTAGGAGGAAATATTGATACAGATATAGCTAATGCCGCTAATACATCTTTAAGAGAATTATTTTTACAGGATTTTGTTAATAATAAGAACCAAATTTTTTCTGAGCAAAATTTAAAATTAATAAAACAAGCATATGGTAACGATTTTGCTAATGCATTGGAAAATATTTTAGAAAGAATGACTACGGGTATAAACCGTAAAAAAGGTAAAGATAAAGAGTTTAATTCAGTAATGAATTGGATTAATCAATCTGTTGGGGCTGTGATGGCTGTAAACATGCGATCTGCTATCCTTCAACAATTATCTATTGTTAATTACACTAATTGGAGTTTTAATAATCCATTTATGATGGCAAAAGCAATGGCTAATGTTCCTCAATTTTTAAAAGATTATGCTAAAATATGGAATTCCCCATTTTTAAAAGAAAGAAGAGGGGGAATGGCTATTGAGGTTAATATGGCCGATATAGCAGATTCAAATCCAAGCAATTTATTCTTAAGATTAAATAAAAAATTATTAGAATTAGGGTTTAAACCAACTCAATGGGGTGATAGTAATGCTATATCTTTTGGAGGTGCTACTTGGTATAGAAATAGATTAAACCAATTGCTTAAAGAAGGCACAATGACTGAAAAGGAAGCTGATAAGCAGGTTATGCTAGAACTTCGTGAACTTTCTGAAGAACACCAGCAGTCTTCTAGACCTGATAGAATATCTAGACAACAATCCTCAGATATAGGTAGATTGATATTGGCTTTTGCTAACACACCTTTACAGCTTGCTAGATCGCATAAAAAAGCTATAGGTAATCTTATTTATAGAAGAGGCGATGCTAAAACAAATATGTCTAAAGCTATTTATTATGGAGTAGCCCAAAGTATAATATTTGTAGGGCTGCAACAAGGATTATTTTCTTTATTAGCTGATGATGACGATGAGCTAGATGAAAAAGAAAAAAAGAAACTTGAATATGCGCTACATAGTGGTATAGATGGTTTACTTAGAGGTATAGGGTTTGCAGGAGCAACAACCGCTGCTCTTAAAAGCTTGGCTATGGAATATTATGCTCAATATCAAAAAAGAAAAGAAGGTAAATATGTAAGAGATGGTTCTCTAAAATTGATTCAAAGAGGTCTTTCAATTTCGCCTCCACTTAGTAAAAAGATTGGTGATATTGTTGAAGCCCAAAAATTTGAAACTTGGAGACAATATAAAAATGATCCTTTTTATAAAGGATTTGCTGCAGCTAATTATGTTTCAGGATTAACAAATATACCAGCAGACAGGGTGTTTAAAAAGATTGAAAATTTAAAAGCAGCATCTGATGATAAAACTGAAGCTTGGCAATCAGTATTTTTAGCTTTAGGGTGGTCTCCTTATAATGTTGGAATGCAATGGCCTGAAATACCCCCTAAAAAGAAAAAAACTAAAAAACCAAAACTTAAAAAACTTAAAAAACCAACTCCTATGAGATATGAATTACCTCAAGGAGTTTTAGGAAGAGCTAATAAAGATGGTACTATTGAAATCAAAAAAGGTTTATCTAAAGAAAAAGAAGCGGAGGTAGAGGCTCATGAAAAAGTACACTTACAACAATTTGCTGATGGGTCTTTAGATTATAATGATGAATATATTAGATGGAAAAATCAGCAAGCATTAAGAACAACTGATAGAAAAATCTTTTGGAATGGTAAATTATATAAAGAAGGGGATAAAGCTTTGCCTTGGGAAATAGAAGCTAATAAATTAAGTAAACAACGAACTGTATAAATAAATATAAATCATGGGAAGTCCAATAAATTTTATAACTAATAGCGGTATGCCTACTGAAAAGGATGACGAAAACAAAAATACTCTTGAAGATATAACCAATCAGGTAAATAATGTTCCATCTTCTGATAATAAATCCAATACCGCTTATTCTGCTTCAAGCTATAGAAAAAGATCTAAAGGTGAAAAAATTTTAGATGATGATAATCTTTCTCCAGAACAAAAACAAGCTAAAGCTTTAGAGCAAAGAAGAAAATATGATAAACAAATAAAAAAAGATAGAGACAGAAAAGAACAAGATAAAGAACGTGGCGAAAGAAGAGCGGTTAGAGAAAATTGGAGAATTGATAGAATTAAAAACCGAAATAATATATCTTGGGATGAAGCTGAAAAAGTATATTGGAAAAGACAAAATTCTTTAGGTAAATTTAAAAAAGGAGATAGAGCAGCTGTTGATTTTGGGACAACAACAGAAAAAGAGGACGCCGTAAAAGATAATCTTGCCAATAATCAAGCGCAGAAATCTATTCATATAGAAAATGCTCCTAACAGTGGTTTTGTTGATAACAGCTCAAATAATTCTAAGCTTAATAAGATTATTTGGGGTGGTGGTGGAAATGATTTTATAAATTCCAATGCTTAAATAAAATAAATTAATATTAACCATAAATATATATAAACGACGATGAGTGAACTGAGTGAAGACACTAAATTTCAAGTAAGCATTAAGACTTTAGGCGCAATT
>Ga0115011_10002673_pt1 | contig 12324 bp, 8 predicted proteins | sample TroAtlMetagenome_2_FD_88705 | JGI IMG/M metagenome (GOLD analysis project Ga0115011, IMG submission 88705) | Marine eukaryotic phytoplankton communities from Atlantic Ocean - Tropical Atlantic ANT8 Metagenome | ecosystem: Environmental > Aquatic > Marine > Oceanic | place: Tropical Atlantic... | reverse complement strand
ATGTGGTCCAAACTGTTTTTCAAGCTTGGCCAGGAGACGATTTAGAGAGGTTTTTTCCGTGGCTAAAACCTCGAGCAAAGCCAGGCCAGCAAGAATACCGTCGCGCTCCGGAATGTGTCCTGAAAAACCGATACCCCCACTCTCCTCAAAACCCAGCAACACATCACCTTTTCGCATCTCGGTACAGATGTATTTGAAGCCGACACCAGTCTCAAGTAGTTCCAACCCGTACTCATCACAGATACGATCGACCATCGAGGTGGTCGTCATCGCCTTGACCACGCGACCCCGCTGGCCCCGGTTGACAATGTAGTGATGCAGCAACAGGCAAATGATCTGGTGAGTTGTGAGCGCGTTGCCGAGGCCATCCATACCTCCAACACGATCGGCGTCACCGTCTGTCACAAGGCACAAGTCGTGCGGGTGCCTCCGAAGGAACGCCGAACTCGGCCCGTAGTTGTGGACGACCGGCTCGGGATGGATGCCACCGAAAAACGGGTCGTGCTCTCCATTAAGCGTGGTTACTTTGCACTTGGTTCCGCTCAGGATCTTCTCGAACGCGCCTGCCCCGACCCCGAATAAAGCATCATGCGCAAACCGCAAACCGGAGTTAGCGACGAGTTCGAAGTCAACCAGTTTGCGTATCGCCCGTGCGTGAGGCGAGTGCAAATCCTTTATGCGAACCAAGCGCTTGCGCTTGGCCAAGTTCAAGTCGAGCGTTTTCACCGGCTTAGCATCAAGCAGCGCCTCAACTGCTTGACTGGTTTCGGAATCAGCCGACCCTCCAAAGTGGCCTTTCAGTTTGTAGCCACAAAAAACGGCAGGATTGTGGCTCGCTGTAATCACAATACCGCCGATGGCCTTTTCGGCTATGACGGCGAATGAGATGGCCGGTGTCGGCGTCGGCGAGTCCCCAAGCACCACCTCAAAGCCATTCCCTGCAAACACCTCCGCCACGCGCATAGCAAACTGGTCTGCCAAAAACCGACGGTCACAGCCTACGACAATTTTCTTCTTGATACCTTTAGGTCGTCGCCTCTTCCAATGCTCCGCTGTCGCCTGTGCGACTCGATCCACATTAGCAAACGTAAAATCCTCGGCAATTACAGCACGCCAACCGTCAGTTCCAAATTTTATTTCCCCCAAGCTCACTTATTGTATCCGTTCTTAACCTTCGAAACAGTCTTGTGCATTTTCTTCACCGCTCGCGTCAGACTGCGTTGACCAAACAAAGCTGATCCGGCTACGAACGTGTCGGCACCAACTCGGGCGCACTCCGCAGCGGTTGCCATGTTCACTCCTCCATCTACCTCAATCCTAAAATCCAACCCCATCTCTTTTCTCCACTCGTAAACCTGCTGTACCTTCGGCACGCATTCCTCTATGAACGCCTGCCCCCCAAATCCTGGATTCACAGTCATCACTAGAAGCAAATCAACCTTGTCCAGGAACGGCTTGACCTTATCGATCGCAGTCGGCGGGTTAACAGCCAGTCCAACCTGTTTCTCGAGAGAACGAATTTTCCAAAGCAGCGATGACACCCGATCCTCAAGCTCGACGTGAACCGTCATGAGATTCGCCCCAGCCGAAGCGAATGGCTCAAGCAGTATCTCCGGTTTGGAGCACATGAGATGCGTATCAAAAAAAAGATCGGAGTGAGGGCGAGCATCGGCTACGACCTGCGGGCCGAACGTCAGATTGGGGACAAAGTGTCCGTCCATGATGTCCAGGTGAACCCAGTCTGTTCCGCTTTTTTCGACACGCTTCAGTTCACGGGCGAACTTACTGAAATCCCCTGCGAGAATGGAAGGTGCAATGACCATGGAATGCATAAACTACGGAGTCATTAAACAAGTGGCAAGATTCTTAAACCCCAACACGACGCATGACTCGCGTCATCTCGATGGCTGTTCGAGCAGCTTCGATGCCTCGGTTCTGACGGGCGTCCAGGCATCGTTCCCGGGCCTGCTGCATATTCTCTAGCAGCAAAACCTCATGAATCACGGGCAAAGAGTGCTCAACCTGCAACTGTGCCAGGGCACTGCTCACCGCTTGACCAATGCTCTCAGCGTGGGTGGTTTTACCGCGAAGGATGACGCCGAGGCAGAGAATTGCATCGATTGGCTTGGTCAGACGCTTGGTCAAGGCCGATGCCACCGCCGGTATCTCAAATGCGCCGGGCACTCGCACGACTTCCGCCTCAACATTGGCCTTGGTCAGTTCAGCCTTGGCAGCGCGCAGCATGGAGTTTACATAACGGGCATTGTAGCGCGAAGCAACAATGGCGACTCGTGTTCCGGTTGCGCTACTCGGCTTGCTTTTAGATGCTTTTTTAAGCATTGATCAGTCAACAAGGAATGTGCCCTGCGAGGTTGACGCCTTGACGGACTTGGGCAACGCTTTCGGATCGAATCGCAACACCAGTGAGTGTTTACCTGCGGTCAAGCTGGTTTTAATCTCACCAGCAGTTTCCACCACTCGACCGTCGATCCAGACCTTGGCGCCGTCAGCGCCATCAATCTCCAACGTTACTTCGCCGGCTTGCGCTACTTCAAATTCCGTCCCAGCGTACACTCCAATCACCCCGATCCATTGGCCGGCATTGGTGCCTTTTTTTAGCATGTCATCGGTCAGGCGGCCATCGACGAGCGAGTTCACCGCCAGCCAGCGTTTGCGATTTATGCCCCCATCCGCGATCCGATCGTCGCCAAACTGCTGGTCCCGATGGTTCGCTGCGCGCAACCGCCACACGCGGGCGACGTTACCCTTCGAGGCATCAAACGCGCCGGACTTGCCGAGGCGACTCATGAAACTGAACAGATCGATCTGATCCTGACGATCTAAACGGTCGATCAGTCCGGACGGCATCAGCGAATTGCCTTGCGTGCGCTTGCGCACATTTGCTTTGGCGATGGCAGTTGACTGATTGACGACATTGCGAAGGATTAATTGTGTATCATCCTCGCGCTCGAGCATTCCAAACAAAACCTGGCTGTCCTTCGTCTCAACAACGAGCGAGTGGTAGCCCTCCTTGATTTTTCGGTTCGGGTAGTAAAGCGACTCGACCAAGTAATCAAGAGGAGCGCTCGCGCCAATTGAGGTCAAGTCCGGACCAACTTTGCCACCCGCGCCTCCGATCGCGTGGCAGCCTACGCAGCCGAGTTCTAGTTTGCGGTAAACCAACTCGCCTCGGACAGGGTCACCTGTCTTTTCAACGGACCGTGTCAGCGCGAGAATTTCACTCCTTGACAGGGTGATGTCCTCATCCTTCAGGCCAGCACTGCGCGGCAGCGCCAGCGCCAACGTCTGCAAATTGCGCCCTCCTTCCCGGATCGCACGCAGCCCCGCCTTAGCAGCCACCTTGGAGAAGCCTTTCCTGGGCAATGCCTTGGCCAAGGCTGTCTCGGCCTTTTTGACGCCAAGTAAAGCACGCCAAAGCTTAAGCGCCGTCTGCTCGTTTTTGGCGTCGCCAAGGGCCTCAACTGCCATCGGTGCCGCTTGGTTGATATCCAAAATACTTAAGGCCGCGACCGCCATGTAGCGCGCCTCGGTATTGCCTTTCGCTTGGCCAAGCGGCTTAAGGACCTCCACAGCCCCGGTGCCACCGATTTCGCGGATGGCGTTGACTGCTGCCTGACGTACCGGCGTGGCAGTGTCCTCGCCACCGGCAAGCCTGCCCAATTCAGCAAAGTTGGGTCCAAGCTCCTTCCACGTTCCCGCCAAGCCAAGCGCGGCGACTTGCACCGCCTGGTCGTCGCTGGCGAAATAGTTGGCGATGCTTCCGATCGATGCGCCGGGGCGCAGATTACGCAAACGCGATGCGTGGTTGAGAGCGTTCAATGCGCGCGCCTGTCCATTTGCGGACAGCGAATCGGCGATAAGTTGGGAGTGGAGTTGCTTCAACTCGGCCGTCGTCCCGGCGCGGCCGATGATCTCAATCCACGAGCCGTCCTCAGGGATGGTTTTGCCTTTTAGAAATACGCCGAGCACCTCGCTGGCCTTATCGGCAGTGATTGACTTGAGTGCAAACTCAAGTTGATGTTCGCGGCCGTCCGGCTTCCACAAGCCGGCCCTCACCATCTCCAGCCAAGGTTCCTCGATCTCCCTCATGCTAAGCCAAGCGGCATAGTCGAGATACTTGTCGGTCGGCTTGTCAAGTACGCTCAATGCGGCGCTGACCGATTTCTGAGTTGGCTTGCGGGTAACCGCACGCAGGGCTGCAAGTCGTGGACGCGGATGAACGTCGGCAATGCGCTTGGTCAAGCGCGACTCGGCATCTGGGATACGATCCGCCCACTCATCGAGCACTTGAACTGCAGCGGTGCGAACCCGGCCGTCCTTGGCCTCGAGCAGCTTGTCGAGCAGTGCGTCGTCAATCAAATCCAATCCCTGATAAGCCCACAACGCCTCAAGCTGAGCCTGCTCGTCCGTTTGCTTTGCAGCCCATTTCCTCAAATCATACAACACCTTGCTGGCACCGCGTTCCCTGAGAACACGCCGGGCCTTTTCTCGGTCAAAACCGTTCGGCGTAGTAAGCATTGCCAAGAGAGCGCTGTTGTCGAGGCGGGTGAAGTCTGTCTTTTTGACGAGCGGCCGCTCCTTGACCGTCACACGCCAGATGCGGCCGTGGACGTGGTCGCGGCGTTCGTCGCGGAAGTCCACCTCACCATGCTGGATGATGGGGTTCGACCAGTCGGCGATGTAGAGCGCTCCATCGGGGCCTAACTTGATATCAATCGGACGAAAATCAACACTGCCCGAGCGCAACACATCCGGCATCTCCTGGGTCACGTAACTGGAGTCCTTGTCGCTGATCTTGAACCTGACAATACGATGCGCGCGAAAGTCGCAGGTGATCGCATCGCCCTGCCAGTCGTCCGGGAAGTGCGCGCTGCGGATGATCTCGAGTCCGCAAAATTTCGGGTAACGCCCCGGGCTCACGCTATCGAGCAACTTGGGGGCACGGGCGTAGGTGAAATACATCGCGCCCGGCACGCCGTAACTGAGCCCCTGCCCTCCAGCGCCGTCAGTGACAAAGGATTGGCCGAATGTATCGAAGTGATGCCCCCACGGATTGCAGAAACCACGAAGGAAAACCTCAGCCTTTAGTGTCTCGGGGCGCAGCCGCCACACACCCCCGCTCTTGAGGCGCAAGACCTCGTGCGGCGTCTCCATGTGCGTCCGGATGTAAATCGACTGGTTGAAGTACAGCCGCCCATCGAAACCCCAGCGCAGTGTGTGCAAAATGTGATGCGTATCCTCGGTGCCAAACCCGGACATCACCACACGCGTCTTGTCGGCCTTGCCATCGCCATTCGTATCCCGCAGATGAAGCAGTTCGGTACTTTGGGCAACATAAACCCCACCGTCCCCCGGCTCGATGCCGGTCGGAATCAGAAGGTTCTCGGCAAAGACGGTTGACTTGTCTGCTTTACCATCGTTATCGGTGTCCTCCAGCACGAGCACCTTGTCAGCTGCCATCTCGCCCGGTAAAATCTGAGGATACGCCTCGGAACTTGCCACCCACAGACGGCCCTTTTCGTCAAAGTTCATCTGGATCGGCTTGGCTAGGAACGGGTTTTGCGCAAAGAGATTTATCTCGAAACCTTCGCCCAGGTCGAACTCCGGCAATGGCTGCGGCTTGTACGGCTTAGCCTTGGCAACCGGCTCAGATTTTTTAGCGTCTTCGCTTGGATTGATTTTATTCCACTCCACAGTGGGCAATAGCTGGAACTTCCGGGGAACAGTTTTGCTCAACTCAAAAATCTCCTGCTCCTTCTGCTGAATCAACGGCTCGAACCGGGCCACCTCCTTATAGTTTTTGCCCTGTTCATGTCTCCGGAAGCCCCAAAGGTAAGCCTGATTTTGCGGCCTTGACCGGTGAAAATACAACTCGTTCTTCTCAATGATCAGGCTGCGTAGCCTTTCGACCTGATCCACATCCGGCCCACCGTCAATGAACGCTCCCCCTGCCCATTCCTTTACACCCGCAGTGTGGATTTTTATTCCATCAGCGGCGAGAGTGAAACTGCCCTTTGGCAGGCCCATAAACTGAATTCGCCCGATGGCTGTCCGTCGCAAGAACGCTGTGTCCTTTTGAGGATGCGAATAAAATGGAGGCAAAGCATCGAACTGCCCACTCAAAGTCATCCTGTCGCCCGTAACCTTGATGTCGCTTAATTTGATCCCGTACCCTCCCTGCCGTTCGGTTCCGTCCGGAAGAACGCCAAACCGAAAGTTTGAAGGTTTTAAACTAAACGAGTATTCAGCGACTCTCGCCAACACCCAGTAGCCGTAGTCATTCAGGTGAATGCCGTCCGTGGTCATGTGGGTAGCTGTACCCGCCCCCGAAGGACGCAGGTAACGGTAGAGATCCACAAACCAGGCATTATTCTCCTTAGCCAAGTCGCCGATTACTTCACGGTATTTTTCGAGTTTACTGTTATGCGCTTTCCCATCGGGCAGTTTACCTCCGAGATTCTCATGGGAAATCGGGCTCATGAACACCATGCGTAACGGGTTCTTTTTGCCCGCGCTACTCTTGATGTGTTCCACCAACCGTAGGTAGTCCGACTTAAACTTGTCGAGAGAACTGCCGTCGAGCGAACTGGCCATGCCGTATCCGACCACCGCTACCGTGGGCTTTATGTTGACGATCTGTTTCTGCAACTGAACCCACCCCTCGTTAGCATGCTCGTGACCGGCCTGCAGCGTCCCCAAGCCGTCTCGGGCTATGCCCGCTGGCGTGTCCCCACTCCAGCCGATATTAAAGAAATTAAGTTTCTTGCCGCTGTTACCCGCCGTTAACCGTGTCTCTAGATAGCCGTGCTTCTGCATCTGCTCGATCAACCCGTCGCCAATCAGCATCACCCGATCGCCGTTGATAAATTCGAGTTTTCTCGACTTGGGCCTGAATACCTTCAGCGCCGGCTTGGGAGGCGATTTGGGTTTCGCCGTCGTACCGACCAAGGGGATGGCCTTACTCGCCTGCTTAGTTTTTGGCTTGGGTGCCGGAGCCGTCAACAGAACCGGCTTCGAGATATTTTGTTTTTTTGGCTGAGGCGCTTGGCCAAGCGCTTGGCCTATTACGCCGATCGCGCAAGCCAAAAGGACTAAAGGGAATGGCTTCATTTTATTTTTCAATTATGAACGACTATCTGCCGAGGATAGCAGCCTCGATGGTCTCAGCCATCACCTTGGCTCCATCGGCGTTCGGGTGAATTTTATCAGGGAACATCTCCGGCTTGCCGCTGAGCACCGAGTACAGGTCGATGACCGGTAATCCTTTGCTCCTGGCCAAGGCCTGCACCTTGGGGATGACTCCCTTGATGACACTCTTCTCGTTGATGCCCCAACGCGTTTGATAAACTGGCGCGGGTGAACACAGCCAGATCTTAGGCTTGGCCGGCAGCGCAGCGAAGTGGTCGATCATTGCTTCGTAGTCGGCAGCGTACTCATCAGCGTGCTTCCAGTTTTGAGGCTTAGTGTCGTTGGTGCCAAGTTTGATGACCACCACGTGTGGGTCAAACTCCGTCGCCGCCTTGAACGCCGTCGTCTTCCAGTAACTAAAATCGCCGTCCTTCAGCAATGTCGCCCCACTGACACCAAAATTGCGAACTTCAAAGCTCTCTCCTAGCGAGCGGCCAAGTACGACCGGATAATTGTTGTTCTTCCGATCATTGATCCCCGCGCCGAACGTAATGCTGTCCCCCACGCAAGCCACGCGAATCGTCTCATCGTAGTCAGCGGGCGCAACAGCTTGTCCACGCCTGTCACCGGTAGTCATGCAGCCAGCAGCAACCGCGAGCAGCAAAACAATAACAGCCTGTAAAAAAATTGGTTTCTTCATGTAAACAGGCCAATAAAACGCAATCTAACGCCGACTGGCAAGCCAGCGTTGACCGCAGGGCTTGGTTTTGCTTGGGGTAAAGTCCTTTGGTGAGTAGGTTCTCGCCACATTATGAAGGTGTTTGTTACAGGAGGTGCTGGTTATATCGGCTCAATTTGTGTGGAAGAATTGCTGAATGCCGGCCACCAGGTCACGGTTTTTGACAACTTGTCTGAGGGACATCGCGTGGCTGTCGATGAGAGGGCACAATTCATAGAGGGCTGTCTAAGTGACCGCGAAACCATCCTCAACGCCGTCGCCGCCGACCAATCGGAAGCCGTCATGCACTTCGCTGCGTTCGCGCAGGTCGGTGAGTCGATGTCCAATCCGTCAAAATATTTCCGCAACAATGTCGCCAACGGTATCAACCTGCTCGACGCAGCTGTCGAGGCCGGTGTGAAAAAGTTTGTCTTCAGTTCCACCGCCGCAACCTACGGCATGCCGAACTCCGTGCCAATCACTGAGCAGGAACCGCAGAAGCCAGTCAACCCGTACGGCGAAAGCAAGCTGATGTTCGAGTCGATCCTCAAATGGTACCGCGAGTTGCACGGGCTGGAGTTTGTGGCGTTCCGCTATTTCAACGCCGCCGGATGCAGCGAGAAACTTGGCGAAGATCGCCGAGTAGAGACGCACCTCATCCCAAACGTACTGCGCGTCGCGCTTGCCCAAAAGAAGGAATGCCGAATTTTCGGCACAGACTACCCCACTCCGGACGGCACCTGTATCCGCGACTATATTCACATAGCCGATCTCGCCCAGGCTCACATACTCGCGCTCGAGTCGGGCAAATGTGGCTTTTACAATCTCGGCAACGGCGAGGGCTACTCCGTCCGGGAAGTGATCGAGACCTGCAGGCAGGTCAGCGGAAAACCGATCTCCACCATGGAGGAATCAAGACGCGACGGAGACCCAGCCCGACTCATAGCCGGATCCCAAAAGGCCATCGACGAACTCGGATGGAAACCACGCTACGCCACTCTCGAACAGATCGTGGACTCGGCATGGCGCTGGCACTCAGCCCACCCCAACGGTTACTCCGCCTAAGACATGAGCCCAATCGCTGACTATCTCGAAAAATGCCACGAGTTAGTGCGCAACGCCCTTGGCCAAGCGGATACTATCCAAAAGGCCGCCGGTTGGTTCGCTGAAACCATTCTCGCCGAACGCATGGTGCACCTTTTCGGCTCCGGTCACAGCCGCATCATGGTCGAGGAAATGTGGCCGCGCTACGGCTCGTTCCCCGGCTTCAACCCCATCGTCGAGTTGTCCCTCACCTTCCACAACTCAGTCGTCGGCGCGAACGGCCAACGGCAGGCTATGTTCCTCGAAAACACCCCCGGTCTGGCCAAGCGGATTTTACGAAACTACGACTTGTCGCCAGACGACTCTGCGCTCGTCGCTTCGTCTAGCGGATGCAATGTCGTCCCGATCGAGATCGCGCAGGAGTTTCAGCAGCGCGGGGTCAAGGTCGTCGCGCTGATCAGCCGGCAACATTCTGAAGCCAGCAACAGCCGACATGAGTCCGGCAAGAAACTGCATGACTTCGCCGACCTCGTCCTCGACACCGGCGCGCCGGTTGGAGACGCAATGACAGCTATCGACGGCATGGACACGCCCGTATCACCCGGCTCGACCGTCGGCGGCTGTATGCTGGTCAACACCCTCAAGGCCGAAGTAGCTGCACGGCTCGTCAAAGCCGGCCGACCGCCCAAGGTGCTTACCGCCGGCGCGATCGTCGGCAACGAACGGGCCACCGAGTTGTTCGAGTCCGCCTACGACGAGCACGCCCGCCGATTGGCCAAGCTTTACGAAAATATCGGCAACGACTGAGCGTTTGCAAAGCGACAAGCTTGAAGTTAATGACAAGCACTGGTTCAATCCCTTTCGCATGAAAGAGCATCCGCTGCGCACGACCGTCATCGGCAGCTACCCCTTCCCCGGTTGGCTTGAGTTCGCCTGCCAAAACCTCGAGGAGTTCGGCGACGTCGACCGCGAGGAGATGATCGATGATGCTGTCGTCACCGCAGTGAACGATCAACTCACCGCCGGGCTCGACGTGATAACTGACGGCGAGCAGACCCGGCTCGACTTTAACCTATCATTTTACGGCTTCCTTAAGGGAATAGAACTCGAGAGTGCTCCCCCTCGCAGGTTCGGCCCGCTTGCCCACGACCAGCGAGGCAAACACAAAATCAGTTGCCCGATCGAGGCCCCCAAAGGCTTGGGCACAGTCGATGATTTCAAACGCCTTCAGCGTCTTACTAGGGGTGGCGCCACGCTCAAAGCCAGCGTCCCCGGCCCTTACACACTCGCCGGCCGATTACAGCCCAATCAGACCTACACAGACCGCTGGGCAATCACGGAGGAACTGATCCCAATCGTTGCCAATGAATTAAAGGACCTAGTCACCACAGGCTGTAGGGAGATCACTGTCGATGAACCGTCGATGAGCTGCTACGCCCACAAGGAGGACACCAAGAGGTTAGTCGATATTTTCAACCGTACCGTCGAGCCCGTAGTAGGCAAATGCCACCTGTCTACTCACCTTTGTTTCGGCAATTACAAGGGGCACGCTGTAGGGCTTCGCCAGTACCTACCAATGTTCCCCGACTTCCTCGAATTCAACGTGGACGAACTACACCTAGAGATGGCTAGCCGCGAGTTTTCGGAGCTGGAGCTCATCTGTGAAATCGCCAAGCACAAGGATGTAGCCGTAGGCATAATCGACGTGAAAAGCTACTACATCGAGACAGTCGAGGATATCGCCGAGCGCGTGCGCCGCTGCCTCGAGTTTGCACCGGCCGATCGCCTCGCGTTCGCGCCGGACTGCGGCCTCAGCCAGACCGCCCGCTGGGCTGCGAAGCAAAAACTGAAAAACATGGTCGAAGGCGTCAAACTCGTCCGCAAGGAAGTCAGCGCCGCATGATCAAGCCGGTCTTGCAGGACGAAGTATTCCTCGCCGATGTACGTACCGCTGCCATTTCACAGGAAGACCTGCATATTTGGTGGCTTGGGCAAAGTAGTTTTCTTGTCCAATGGCGAGGCAAACACCTGCTTTTTGACCCATACCTTTCCGACTCGCTCTCTCACAAGTACGCCACCACCGATAAGCCGCACACGCGCATGACCGAATTGGTCATTTCGCCGGATTCGCTGGACTTCATCGACCTTACCACCTCTAGCCACAATCACACCGACCATCTCGACGGCGAGACGCTGAGCGCTCTCATGCGGGTAAATCCTGAAATGCAAATCCTCGTGCCGACAGCAAACCGCACTTTCGCCGCGGACCGCTTAGGCGTGGCCCCCGATCAACTAGAAGCAATAGATGCCGGGCAGTCGATCAAGCTTGGTTCGTTTGAGTTGCACGCCGTACCGGCCGCGCACGAAGATTTGGCCAAGGATGATCTCGGCCGCTATCAATATGTCGGCTACGTAGCCAAACTTGGCCCGTGGACGATTTATCACAGCGGCGACACCATTCTTTATGACGGTATGGAAGAGATATTGCTGCAGTGGAAAATAGACGTTGCACTACTGCCGATCAACGGCCGGCGCACCGAGCGCCGGGTCGCGGGTAATTTGTGGGGCCACGAAGCGGCCAACTTGGCCAAGTCCATCGGTGCGCGAATGGTAATCCCGTGCCACTACGAGATGTTCGAGTTTAACACAGAGACACCGGAGGAGTTCGAAAAAAACTGCCAAATGTTAGGCCAAGCCCACAAAACCATTCGCGCCGGACAGCGCTGGAGCAGTTTCGAACTGAAGTAAACCCGGGGCGGGTGGCACGCCCGGCAGGACTCTATTCGGAAAAGGGGAAGAAATATGGTACGCCCGACAGGACTCGAACCTGTAACATCCAGTTTCGGAAACTGACGCTCTATCCAATTGAACTACGGGCGCAACCTGTAAGTATCGGCGCTGTGTAAACCACAAGAACCGAAGACCGCTTATGTGTGCATTAATTTCGATTGGTTTTCAAGGGCTTTTTCATACAACATCATACGCAGTAGGCGTGAAAAGAAAAACCCGTTGGCTGCTTAGCCAACGGGTTGAATCATATTAGAGTTAGGTCACTACGCCCAAAACGGGTTACTCACCAACAACTTTATAGTTTATTACTGCGTTGTCGTCCTTGACCTCAATCGAGCTGATTTCCAATTTTGAGTCATCACCGGCCAGCAGCCTGTAAAAGCGCATAGCACCTGATGCTGCAACCGTGATGGTTTTAGCATTTTCATCGATGACAGCATCCTCCTCGGCCTCGAACGGCCCCAACACGCTAGTAGAGGAAATCAGAGTAAGGGCTGTCACTGGTTCCAACTTAACCTGCGCGGTTACAACAGTCTTAAGTCCGGCAGTATCCTCCACCTCAATGTCTATCGTGTAATCACCGGCACTGGCTTTCGTCGTGTACCAGAGAAACACTCCGTTGT
>Ga0115011_10002671_pt1 | contig 12333 bp, 5 predicted proteins | sample TroAtlMetagenome_2_FD_88705 | JGI IMG/M metagenome (GOLD analysis project Ga0115011, IMG submission 88705) | Marine eukaryotic phytoplankton communities from Atlantic Ocean - Tropical Atlantic ANT8 Metagenome | ecosystem: Environmental > Aquatic > Marine > Oceanic | place: Tropical Atlantic... | reverse complement strand
TCTGTCGCACACTGGTTAGATGAAGATGACTTCCGCAAAAATGGTGGAGTAATGAATCATGAAACTGTTGAAAGTATTAGTAAACGTAAGAAGCCATTTACTGTAGATTATACAGGATTTGGGTGGGTATTAATTAAGAAGGGAGTATTTGAGAATCTACCATATCCATGGTTTGCGCCAAAGATGCAAGTATTTGAGTCTGGTGCAGTACAAGATATGTGTGGAGAAGATGTTAGTTTCTGTTTAGATGCTATTGAAGCAGGTATGGAGATATGGTGTGATCCTCGTATTCGTGTAGGGCACGAAAAAACTCGCGTTATTTAAATGTTTTATAAAGATTTAGATACTAATGAGTTATGGGATCTCTCTGCAGAAATTCTTACAGAACTTTCTCACAGAGATAATGTATCCTATAGGGTAAAAGCTACTGATGAATCAGTAGCTAAACATATTAGTGAATTAGAACAAATTTGTGATTTTAGAGAATAACTATGGCACTTTACAGTAAATCAACTGGTGATGAATTAGAGGCACGACCAAAGAAAACTCGACAAGGAAATGGTAAACATACTAAGTATGCGGCAACCTCTCGCAACGTGGCTCGAAAAAAATATCGCGGTCAAGGTAAATGATTAAAAAGGACTTCCATTAGGAGGTCTTTTTTTATGCTTATAATTAATAGTAAGAGTTTCAATGGTAAAGAACATGGAAAAGAAAATGTTAAGAGAAATTGCAAACGATAATCAAACACCAAAGAAACGGGATTTGCCCTTATATAACGACTTGTATGAAAGAATGGATAATGATGAGGATGATAATGACTTAAGTCAATGGGATACAGATGGTCCTGTACCTTTAGCTGAATTTTAAGACATAAATAAATCAGGATATATCATATGATTATAAGTAAATATGCCTCTACAAAGGGTAAGTCAAGGTTTTAAAGATATTAGCATGACATTTCAGAGTAATCCTCTGAATGGTGATTTGATTGCATTAAAAAATGCAACTGCTATAGGAAGATCTGTAAGAAACATTGTATTTACTTATCCTGGCGAAAAACCTTTTGATCCTGATTTTGGTTCTAGGATATCAAGATCTTTATTTGATAATATTGATCCCATTTCTGCACTTTCTATTAAAAGTGAATTAAAACATTCTATTGTTAATTTTGAACCTAGAGTTGAGTTAAAGGATGTAGCTGTAGATCCTAATTATGATAATAACAGTTATGATGTGATTATTACATATAATATAATTGGTATTGATATTCCTGCACAACAATTAGAATTTGTGTTGCAATCAACATCTCAATAAATGGCACTAGTAAATTTTGCAAATCTGGATTTTGCCCAGATAAAGACTACATTAGAGGATTATTTAAAAGATAATTCAAATTTTACAGATTATGACTTTGAAGGGTCGAATTTGTCAACCATTTTAGATGTTCTTGCTTATAATACATACATCTCTTCATATAATGCTAATATGGTTGCCAATGAGGTATTCATTGATAGTGCAACTTTAAGAGAAAATGTTGTATCACTTGCTCGAAATATTGGATATATTCCAAGATCGCGTAAAGCACCGCAAGCTACCATTAGTTTTTTCGTTGATACATCAAATTTTACACAAAAACCATCTACAATTACATTAAAAGCAGGTCCAGTTGCAACAACATCGCAAACATTTGGCACAGAATCTTATATTTTTTCAATTTTAGATGATGTTACAGTACCTGTTAATGATAATATTGCATCTTTTGACTTAATTCCCATATATGAGGGTAGTTTACTCAAAGAAACTTACACTTATAGCTCTAGAAATCCCAATCAAAGGTTTTTACTCAATAATATTGGGATAGATACTGCATTAATTAAGGTAACGGTTGGAACAAATGATAGTACTGAGAAGCAAAAGTATGCTTATCAGGATAGTTTGTTTGGAATTACCGGAGATTCAAGAGTTTACTTCTTACAAGAGATTGAAGATGAGAGATATGAGGTCATTTTTGGTGATGGAACCTTTGGAAAAGCACTTTCTGAAGGAAATGTAGTTGATATTGAGTATATTAAGACAAATGGTACGGGTGGTAATGGTGTTTCTGGATTTGCTTTTAATGGAAGAATGGTTTATGTAAGAAATGGAGTTGAAAATACTGTATCTGCTGGCATTTCTTTGATTACAACGGACCTTCAGTCTAGTGGAGGTGAGGTAATTGAAGGTGTTGACTCTATTAAGAAGTATGCACCACGAATTTATGCCTCTCAAAACAGAGCCTTGACTGCAAATGACTATGAAACGCTAATTCCAGCAAGAATTTATCAAGAAACTGAGTCAATTTCAGTATTTGGTGGTGAAGAATTGATTCCTCCACAATATGGAAAGGTTTTTATTAGTATAAAACCAAGAATTGGTGAATTTTTACCAAATTTGATCAAAGAGAACATAAAAAGAGATCTTAAAAAGTATGCTGTAGCAGGAATTGTACCCGAAATTCTTGATCTTAAGTATCTTTATCTCGAAGTGGACTCTGATGTTTACTATAATACGAATTTAGCACCATCTGCAGCAGCTGTATCTACAATTGTTCAAAGAAATGCCACTGCATATGCAGATTCAAGTGAGCTAAATAAGTATGGTGCTCGATTTAAGTACAGTCAATTTTTGAATATCATTGATCATAGTCATGCATCTATAACATCTAATATTACTAGAGTTGCAATGCGTAGAGATATTAGACCTGCTATTAATGCATTGGCTGAGTATCAAGTTGGATTTGGTAATCAATTCCATATCTCTAGCATGAGTGGTTATAATATTAAATCCTCTGCATTTAGAGTATCTGGAATTAATGGAAAAGATGTTTACTTATCTGATATACCAGATACTAATAGACAAAGTGGAACATTGTTCTTATTCAGTGTTTCACATCCACAATCAACAGATGCAACTATTTTAAAGAGAGGTGTTGGTACAATTGATTATGTTAAAGGGATTATAACTCTTAATCCTATTAACATTCAATCTACAACTAAAACAAAGGATGGCCAAGCAATTATTGAAATATCCGTGGCACCGCATTCAAATGATGTGATTGGATTACAGGATTTGTATTTGCAACTAGATATTAGTAGTAGTTCTTTTGATATGGTAATTGATCAAATTGCATCAGGATTAGATCCTTCAGCATCAAACTATATTGTTTCTTCCAGTTACAGTAACGGATATCTAGTAAGACCATAAAATGACACAAAGTAGAGTACCATTCAAAACGGTTGTTAAAAATCAACTGCCTCTTTATGTTCAGACTGAGTTTCCACTAATTGGTGATTTTTTATCACAATATTATCAAGCTCAAGAATATCAAGGAGCTCCTCTTGATTTAATACAAAATATTGATGAGTATGTTAAGTTAGATAATAATGCAAATACAATAAGTTCTACTTATTTGAGATCATCTATTACTGATATAGATACAGAAATTGTAGTTGATAATACAGAAGGATTTCCATCTGAATATGGCCTTATTAGAATTAATGATGAAATTATAACCTATAAAAGAAAAACAAATATTTCATTTACAGGATGTGTTCGTGGATTTAATGGGATTGCAAATAATAAGAATGAAGATTTAGTTTTTACTGAAACTGTAGCATCATCTCATAGTGTTAATGACACTGTGGAAAATTTAAGTGTACTTTTTCTAAAAGAATTTTTAAAGAAAACGAAATATCAACTTCTTCCAGGTCTTGAGGAGAGAACTCTTTATACAGATTTGGATAAAAATCTTTTTATTAAACAATCGAAAGATTTTTATAATTCAAAAGGAACAGATGAGTCTTTTAAAATACTTTTTAAGGCTTTATATGGTGTAAATGCAGAAGTATTTAAACCAAGTGAAAATCTTATTGCACCTTCTGCACCTCTGTATAAAGTTACTAATGATTTGATTGTTGAACCCATATCTGGGGATGTTCAATCTATTGAAGGTTTTACATTAACTGAACATGCCTATGGAAATTTAATTGATAAAGCGTATTCACCTATTACTAATGTAGAAAAAGTATTTGTTAGTGGAGCAACTACTGATTATTATCGACTGAGTATTGATGCCAATTTTGTCACCTCTAGTAGTTATGGTGGTGCAGAATATGGAGATTTTACATCTCACCCCAAAACAAAGTGTATAGGGGATTATAGTATAGGAGATACAACACTTGATGTTGAATCAACTGTAGGATTTCCAACTAGTGGTGAACTACGTATAGAATATTCTGACAGAAAACCAGCTATTGTTTCTTATACTTCAAGTTCATATAATCAATTTTATGGTTGCACTGGAATAGGTCAAAATATTTTAGATAATACTACTGTTGGTATTAATACGTTTGCCACTGCTATTAATGCTGATGATGAAACAGTTGTAATGAGAATATCCTCTGTTTTGAGTAAACTTGAGTATGATCAACCAAATTATTATTATGAACCAAATGATACTATTGAAATAAAAACTCTTGGAGTAGATGCTACTGATATTGCGTCCAATTCATGGATTTTAAATGCTGCAACTTCTTATGAAGTAAAAACTATTACTAAGATTAGTGAAAGTGCGTTTAGATATAGAGTTACTTTTGAGAACGATCATATCTTTAGAGTTGGTGATACTCTTACAATTGTAGCAACAAATTATTCTAAAAAGTCAAAAGTATATGGTGTTAATACTGCAAAAGGTATTACAATTGGCGACCAAGGATCATTAGATGAACTTATTGCAAATAATGTTACATTAACTATTAAAAAGATAATATCAAAAGCAAATACAGTTAATTTTCCTGATGCTGCTGTCAATTCTACTAATGTAACAACTGTTTATAAAAAAGGAACAGAATCTACTTTAGTTGCATCACCATCCATTCCTTATTATAAAGATCAGAAATTAAATGTTAAAAAGAATTTAATTACTTTTAAAGGTAGTTTTGCCGGAGATACCTTTAAAGTCCTTGATTCTGGTGATCATGGATTTTATACTGGAGACGTTGTTTATTACACCCCACAGAAGGTTACAAGCACCGTAGAGGACGCTGATGGCAATGCAACCACACAAACAACAGTACTAACTGGTATTGCTCAAGAAGGAATTTATTTTGCAAAAAGATTAGCAGACACTACATCATTAAAGTTAGCTAAAAGTAGAACAGAACTTTATAATAATGATTACGTAACAACAGAAGCAATTGATGTAGTAGATAATACTATTCAATTTTGGAAATTTAAGAGTCAGAGTTTATCTAATCATAAATTACTTAGAGAAATTCCTTTACCATCTAACGAAGGTGGTTTGCAAAAGACAGAACCTGGTTTAGCATCAGGAATTTTAGTAAATGGTGTTGAGATACTAAATTATAAATCTACTGACAATATTTTTTATGGAAGACTTGAAAGTATTCATGTTGACAGTGGTGGATCGGATTATGATGTAATAAATCCACCACATTTAAGTATTTCAGATAGTATTGGTGTTGGAGCAACAGGAAATATTGCTGTACGAGGAGCATTTGAGGAGATACGAGTTGTTAATACTGGATTTGATTATATTGGAAAACCGACAATTAAAATTACTGGCGGAAATGGTGAAGGTGCAGTAGCAGATGTTAGTACCACAGATGTGGAGCATGATGTAAACTTTAATTCAGAAGAAAGTTTTGGATTAGTAAATCTTACTGATAATACAATTGCTTTTGGTACATATCATAAGTTTAGGAATTATGAAAAAGTAATATACAAACCAAATCAACAAATTCCTGTTGTAGGTCTTTCAACAGGAGCATCTTATATCGCAGATGTTATTAATCCAACAACTATAAAACTGTATAAGACAAAAGATCAAGCAGTATCACAAATTAATCCAATAGTGTTAACTGGTTATGGTGAAGGTAGACATACTTTTTCTGCAGAAACTAAAAAAGCAATTATTAGTTCTGTTAATATTGTTAAATCAGGTTCTAATTATGAAAATAAGAAAACTGCTGTTGTTGGATTAACTACGGCACTTAATGAGATTACAGTATCAAAACATGGATATAAATCTGGAGATTTGATAGAGTATTCTACAGATGGAACAGTAATTGGAGGATTAACTTCAGGTACTCAGTATTATGTAACATCTGTTAATGAGAATGCTTTTAAACTATCACAAGTTGGATCTACTGGAATAGAAAAATATTATTATAATACAAGGCAATATATTAATTTAACAAGTTCTGGGTCTGCATCACATACTCATTATTTTAATTATCCAGCAATTTCTGTTCAATTATCTGGTAAGATTGGTATTTCCTCTGTAGGATCTGAGACTTTTGAAGCTGTTTTACAACCAATTGTTAGAGGAGAAATTGTATCGGTAAATCTTTCTTCTAACGGTGTTGAGTATGGTTCACCAGAAATTATAAACCTAAACAAAACACCGGAAGTTATTGCTGAGGTTGGTGCAGGTATTGAAGTTAATCCAATAATTGCTGATGGGAAGGTTAATGAAGTTTTAGTTAATAAAGGTGGTGCAGGAATTCTGGCACCTCCAGAGATTATTGTGGAGGGTGGAATTGGTTTAGTAATAACTCCAGTTGTTGAAAATAAAGAGGTTACTAGTGTAAAAGTTATTAATAAAGGTTATGGATTTGTTTCTGGAGAAACCTCTATTACCATTAATTATCCTGGTAATGGTGCTAAATTTAGACCAGAACTTCAAAGATGGACAATTAATCAAGTTGAGAAGAATTATGGATTTATTACTGATGATGATGGGTTTATTGATGATGGATTAAGTGATAATTATGGATTGCAATATGTTCATTTATATGCACCAAGAAAATTAAGAGAAATTTTATATGCAACTGATCAATCGGGCAATAGTCTTTATAATAGTCCTGATTTAATTATTGATAATGGATCTGAAAAAGAATCTACAAAACATTCTCCTATTATTGGATGGGCATATGATGGAAACCCAATTTATGGTCCATATGGATATTCTAAGATTTCTGGTGGTATTGTTACACAAATGCTTTCTGGATATCAATTAGGTAACCCAGAAAATAGACCATCAATTAACCTTTATAAATCAGGATTTTTTGTAGAGGATTATGTACATATCCCATCTTCAAGTGAATCTGTTCTTGATGAGAATAATGGAAGATTCTGTATAACTCCAGAGTTCCCTAAAGGAACCTATGCTTATTTTGCTACTATTGATGATCAGTTACCAGACTCAAGTGGAGTGTTTGTTAATTTCAAAAGACCTGCATTTCCATACTTAATTGGAGAAAATTATCATTCAAAACCAAGTGATTTTAACTTTAAAAAATCATCTAACCAAGATGAGTATGATATTCAAAGTAGCAAATGGTTAAGAAATACTCATATCTATAATCTTTTGAATAAAAACACATCTTATAACTATTTGACTCTTCCATATAAGATGAAGAAGAATCATATAGCTGATGTTATTTTTTCTACTGCTGGAAAGTTAAGTTCTAATGTTGGTATTGTTACGGGAGGAACTAATTATAAAGTAGATGATTCTTTGGCTTTTAATAATACAAATACTAGTGGATATGGTGCAGATATAAAAGTATCAAAAGTTGGTGGTTATGATGTCAATAGTATTAGTTGTGCAACTACTGCAATAAATCTGTTAGAAGTAGTTAGTGAAGATAAGAGTGGAATATATGGATTTTATGCTCCAACACCACATTCTTTTAAGAATGCAGAATTAATTACAATTTCAGGATTGAGCACAACTGCAGTAAAACTTAGTGGTGATTATCGTATTGGAATTAGTACATCAGTTCATGTTTTAACTGCAGGTGTAGGAACTACTGGAGCCACAGGAATAGTCACATACATATCAGTTTATGGTAATTTGACTCCAGAGGTTATTAAAGAAAATAATGTTTTAACAGTTGGTATAGGAACTACAGCAGAAAAAATTAAAGTTCTTAATATCGATAAGGAGTCTTCACGACTTAGAGTTTTAAGAGCAGTAGAAGGAACTACTGGTGTTGCTCATACTGCAACAACAATTCTTTATGAAGATACAAGGAAATTCACAACTAATGTTGGCCTTAAATCATCCTTTAATTATAGATTAAATAAAGAACTATATTTCAATCCACCTGAAACTCTTGGTATAGGAACAGGTTCTGGGGTTGGAATAGGAACTACGATAACATTCTCAAATCCAGGAACTGGAATTACCGAAAAGTTTGTCCCCACACAAACACTTTATTTGCCGAATCATGGATTAAAAACTAATGATGAGTTGGTTTATAATCTAAATGATGGAACTGCTATTGGAGTTTCTACTAACGGATCTGCTCCTTTAACTTTAACAGATCAGCAAAGACTTTATGCTGCCAAAATAAGTGATGATCTAGTTGGAATTGCAACAGTAAGAGTTGGTCTTAATTCAATAGGTTCATTTTCAGGAATTGGGGCAACAACAACCTCTTTAGGTTTATTATATTTTACTAGTGTTGGGTCAGGTGATAATCATAGTTTAAAAACTAATTATGATAATGTAATTACTGTATCTTCTTATAAAAATATAGTAACGGTAGCGACTGCAGCATCTCACGGTCTTAATTCATCAGATACTGTATTTGTCAGCGCAAAACCATCAATATCAACTTCTGTTACTGTTTCTTATAACGATGTTAATAGAAGAATTGTAATTGATAAGAAAACAATTGATGCAAGTGCAATCAATATAGCCACTAATGAGATTACAATTCCAGATCATAATTTTATTTTGGGACAAAAGTTAATTTATAACTCAGATACTCCTTCGGGGGGACTTGTTAATGAAAATTTCTATTATGTAGTAATTGTTAATAAAGATACTATTAAATTATCAGCATCTCAATATAGTGCGTTGAGTGCTGTTCCCGTAATTGTTGATATTACAAGTGCGACAGATGGATTTTTATCTCCAGTAAATCCACCAATTAAAATTTATAAGGATGCTCCAGTAGTCTTTAATTTGTCAGATTCTTCACTTGTATATACAAGAAATGCGATTCAATATCCAGCATTTACTTTTGATCTTTTTGAAGATTCTAATCAGACTCAAATATTTAATAAATCGAAAGCATCATCTTCTTTTGAAGTAATTAAATCTGGAGCAGTAGGAGTAGATGGTCAAGTTACTTTAAAAGTCGATTCTTCAATTCCAACTCAACTTTATTATAATTTGGTTCCAATTCAGACTGATCAACTTCCTATCGAAAAACTTCAGATAAGTGAAGATGATGAAGTTTTATCAAATAATGAAATCCAAATTGTAGATAGTGAATATAGTGGAGAGCATGTAATTTCTATTGGCGCAACAAATTCATTCACTTATTACATTTCAAAAGTTCCTGAAAGTTTGTCTTATACCCAAAGCAATGCAGATATTAGGTACTCTACAAATTCTACGGTAGGTTTAGGGTCAATTGTTGATTTAAAAGTTTATAATAGGGGAATGAATTATCATACCCTACCTGTTGTTTCTAATATTACAAGTGGAATAGGTTCAAATGCAATTGTTAGTATTGCTAGTAGTGATATTGGTGTTATTAAAAAAACTAAAATAGAAGATATTGGTTTTGATTATGCTTATGATAGAACTTTAAGACCTAGTGCCAAATTACCCGAAATTCTTAAAATTGATAATCTTGCAATTTTTGAATCTATTGGTATTACTTCTGGTGGTAGAGGATATGGACCAGTTACACCTAAAGTTATTGTTTTCGATGGGCAAAGTGGAGAGGTAAAAGATGAAGTTGATTTGCTTTATGAAAGGGGAGCTAGTAGTCTTAAAATTCTCCATAATACTTATGGAATTAATAATGTTGCCCCAAGATTACTTCCTACCAGAAATTCAAATGGCGTAGGAATTCAAACTATTTCATATAATACTACTACTAAGGATGTAACTGTTACTTTATCTACGGGATTTAGTACAATAACTTCATTCCCATTTTCTATGGGTGATGAGGTTATGATTGAAAATGTTAGTGTTGGTATTGCATCAACTGCATCCAATGGTGATGTTGTGACTGTGGATACTGGAAGAGGTTATAATACGGATCTTTATAATTATCAATTATTTACTCTAACTGGTATTGAAGAGAATTATGGTGGAGTTGGTTTTGTAACCTTTAGTATGAGTAACTTCTTGGAAACTGATGAAATTCCTGGATCTTTTAATCCTCAAAAGTCTTCTGGTAGGATTATTGCTAAAAAAGATTTCCCAACTTTTGATCCTATACTTACAACAACCGATTTCTTTAAAGGTGAAGGAGTTACATCTTTAGATGATACTACTATTACTGGAACAGTTGAGAGATGGGATAATCAAAAAGGATATTTGAAAGTTCAGACCAATAAAGATTTTCTTGTTGGTCATGTAGTTGAAGGAAATTCCTCAAAAACTAGAGGAACTATAGCATCAACTAAGAATTTCACTGCGACATATGATGTTACTGCAAAATCAAAAGTTGAATCTGGATGGGAAGAAAGAACGGGATTTTTGAATCTTAGTACTCAAGTAATTCAAGATGGGGATTATTATCAAAAGTTCTCTTATGCTATTAAATCCACTGTTGATATGAATAAATGGGATGATGTGGTAAGTACATTAAACCATACTGCAGGATTTAAAAAATTCTCAAATTTACAGGTTGAAACAGAACCGACTAATCAAGCAAAAGTTGGTATAGGAACTACACAATCTTTTTATGATTCTGTCGTAGATTTTACAAGATCTGTGAGCATGAATAGTGTTTATAATTTTGATTTAGTTAAAGAAAATAATAAAGCAAATAATATATCAGATAGTATTGTATTTGCAAATAAAACATTAACAGATTATTCTGAATCTATAGGCAATAGAGTTCTTGCCATTGATGATTTTAGTTCAGAATTTAATAGCAATCCAAGAGCAACAAGATATAGTAATATTTCACGATTCCCAAGCCTTGATGCAAATGCTCATAAGTACATAACTTATGTTCAAGATCGTAGATATACATATGAGCGTCAAATGATGATTTTGACTCTTTTACATGATGATTCCGGATTTGGTTATATGAATCAATATGCCAGACTTGATACTGTATCAGATTTAGGATCTTTTGATTATGGTCTTGATGGAACTGATGGGGTTATTCAGTTTTATCCTACTAAGTATTCTGTAAATGATTATAATGTCTTTACTCTATCATATAATATTAATGATTTAGTAGTAGGAACGGGATCTTCTCAATTTGGTGGAGTTAGGATAGCTACAGCAAGTACTGCAGTTGCTACTGGAGTTGGAACTGGTTCAACTACTCGTTTTGTAAGTATTGCTAATACCTATACTTCAGGAAAAGTTTTATTTGAATTTAAGACAACTAGTGGAGATTATGAGTTTAATGAACTGACTTTTGTACATGATGGAACTACAGTAGATTTGCAAGAATATGGCAGATTAACTAATTTAAATGAACTTGATGATGCTGCATCTGGTTTGGGTACGTATCATCCTTATATTTCTGGTAGTAATGTTGTAATTGATTTTATTCCTAATGTTTCTACTGCTGCTTCTATTAATGCATTAACAGTTGGTATGGGCAATACTGCTGGAATTGGTTCTTTTGCTTTTAATCATGCATTGGTTGGTAGTGAGTATTGGAATATTGCAGCATCTGGTTCTCCAACAGCACATTCAGTGGGAGAATATCCAGATCGTTATGACGGTGCTTATATTATTGCTCAAGCTACCGATACAACTAATAATGTAACAGTGATTTCGGAAATAATGTTATGTGATACTGGTAATGATGTTCATATGACGGAATGGGGAGATCTTAGAGTTGGTGCTACTGGTAGTTTTGTTGGTGTTGGAACTTTTGGTGCTACTTATAATGCTAGTACTGGATTAACAGCATTGAAGTTTACTCCAAATGCCAGTGTAGATGTAGAAGTAAGAACATTCTACAATTACATGCGTTTTGAAGATGATCTTGGAGCTGCTGATAATCCAATTAAGATTGACTTTACTAATGCATGGATGGATTCTCAATATGGTACTTATCAAGGAACTGATGTTGATGTTAAGAGAGCATTTAATCTAACACATGAAACATATCAGATTTTTGAAAGGTATTTTGATGGGTCAGATGGAACTGTTATTGGAACTCAAGGAGAAAATCCAGTTTTAACTGATTTGGTCCTTTATTTGGATGGACAAACTATTACTGATACTACTACTTGGGTTGATTCCAGTGATGAAGGTAATAATGCTGC
>Ga0115011_10002670_pt1 | contig 12339 bp, 14 predicted proteins | sample TroAtlMetagenome_2_FD_88705 | JGI IMG/M metagenome (GOLD analysis project Ga0115011, IMG submission 88705) | Marine eukaryotic phytoplankton communities from Atlantic Ocean - Tropical Atlantic ANT8 Metagenome | ecosystem: Environmental > Aquatic > Marine > Oceanic | place: Tropical Atlantic... | reverse complement strand
GGACTAACAGCATTAGTCATTGTAACTAACGCTCTATTGTTTCCATCTAAGTCTGTATAATCATATATGTCGTATTGGTTATCACTATTTCCTGTGCTTACTGTTACAGCTGATGCTGTAGCACTAGCTCTCATATCTGGTTCAACGTGTACTGTAAAGTTTGAACTACTAAATGGCGAACTAGAGTGGTCACTTAAAACTTCTAACTTACCTGTGTAGTCTACAGCCGTTCCTGAATTTTGATTTGAATTTGTTAATTGGTATGTATGATTTATTGTTCTGTTTGTATCACCAGAGGCATTTGATCCAGTATTAACTGTTGATGTTGTTCCATCACCCCAAGTATATTTGTATTGAATTCCGTATGTTGAATAAGAACCAATTGTATTTTCTGTAGTGTTTGTAAATGTTACAGGGTGTCCATTTGTTCCTGATTCGTTAATACCACTTGTACTCGACAACGTTACTGTTGGAGTATGTGTATCATAAATTTTGTTTGATGTTGTATTTGATGTAGGTGTGTCACTTGGCAATGCTGTACTATGACTATCAAGTGTTAACCTTACTACTCTTGTTTGTTCTTGTTCAGTACTTGCTGTAAATGTGTGAGCCAGTCTTGCTCCACCTGATCCACCTGCTGACGAATCACTACTAATAACATCATCTGATTCGCTGTCGCCCCAATCCCAAGTATATTGAACTGTTGCTCCACTTGTATTTGTTGTATTATTCTGGAAGTAAACTGTAGCACCATCGTCCCATTGTGTAATAGGAGAGCCACCTGTTGGGTTGGCGTATGCGGCAAATCCTGTTGAAGGTGTTGCTGTGTATATAACAATATAACTAGCTCTTGTTTTGCTTACACTTGAACCTGTTCCACTACCACTATTATTTTTTGCTGTTACTGTTACAGTAAAAGGTGAATTAGTGTTTGAATTGTAAGTATGTGAAGGTGTGCTGTCTGTTGTATTAGTTGTTGCTGTTTCTCCAGTACCCCAATCAATATCATAATGTGTAGGATTACCGTCTGTTGAAATTGTAAGTGTTACGTTTAATCCAGCACCGCCTGTTGTTACGTTTGCTGTAAAATCAACATTAGCAACGGCAGTATTATTAATGATATTATTTGTTAATTCGTTTAAGTCGTCAATAGCTGTACTAACATTAGTAGTATCTGTCCAAGTAGAAATAGAACCTGTTGGATATAATGAACTGTCATCTGGCCAACTTAATGTAACATCTCTACCAGTAACTAATCCGCCACCACCAACATCTACCCAGGATAAGTTTCCTGAACCATCTGTTTTTAGTACTTGGTTTGAGGATCCACCAGTTATTGTAATATCACCAACAGCACCTAAATCTAAGTCGCCACCAACCGCTCGGATTGATCTTCCTTCTAAGGTAATGTTATCTACTTGTAAACTTTTTGTGGGGGAGTTAGTGTTTATACCAATACGGTCATTGACTACATCTATGTATAATAGGTCTGTTTCAAATGCTATATCGGTACCTAATCGCTCAAGGTTAGCCTTAAGCATAGCACCAGAAATTCTTCCAATTGCCATTTTATCTCCTTCACCTCATTTCATTCCAGGGTGAGCCCGGGTATAATATAACAGAGTTACTCTGCTACATTGTTATTTATATTAATAATCAATGTAAGTTTCAATCGTGCCTTCGCGGTATAAATCCTGTGTAATACAATGTACTCCGCCGTCCCAAAAATACCTATGTCTAAAGTTGAATACAATAGGCTCTACGTTATGGCGTTTAAAAGCGTCAAATATCTGCTTATTGTAGTTGTTACATATTATTAAATTCTCATTTATTGACAGCATATTAACATCAAATATTGTTTCTTCTACATATCCTACCCAATGATTTAACCACTGATTAACAAATCCAATAAGCTCTAAATTATTCTCTTCTCCAGGCACCCACCATTTGCCATCCACTTTTTTCTTAACTTTATAAAAGTCAGATAGTGTATCAAACGGATTTTCAGGTACTGTTATAACTTCCCAGCCTGGAAATGTTTTAGTATAATCTTGTACATCTCCAAGGGTAATTATTAGTCCAGGTTTAACTACACAAAAACTACCATCACTATGATATCCTCTATGAGAAATATGTACTCTAAATCCTTCACTTTCCCATTTACTTTTAATTTCTTCTACATTTGAATTGTTAAATCTGCTAGGATCATTTACAATGTAATCCCAAAATATATCTTTACCTACTCTACAAATATTAGCTGTAGTTAAAAGTGATCCTTGATCGCTTCCTTCCCAATCTCTAATAAAAGTATTACTAGGATCTATATTTTTAAAAATACTTTCGTACATACCCCTATGTCCATCAGTACCATATATAGTTTCTCCTACTACAGCATAATGATCACGAGGTGTTACAGGTGGATGTACTTCTTCAATTAAATTAAAATTATCTTCATTGAACTCTGGTCTATAAGTTGTTACACCATGTTCTTTTAATATAGATTCTAGTTTTTGGAAATCTTCTTCTGTTTCGTCTGCTATTCTTTTTAGAGGATCTAAAACTTTAGGAATAGAAACGTGTTTTGTAAAATAATCGCTAGTGAAATGTTTACCTAGTAAACAATGTTTTAGTTGATGAAATGTAGCATATCCCTTGATAGGAATCATGGACTAACCTACTATGCTAAAGTGCCAGTTACCGTACTGTCAAATCCTACAAGAGCATAAACTCTATGAGTGTTCGGTGGAGCACTTGTAAATGTAATATCTCTACCTGAAATTGTGTAAGCCTGATCAGGCTCTTGTACAACGTTACCTACAACAACAATAACATTATTTTCGTCTGCTGGTGCTGTAGTAAAAAAGTTATTAAAGGCTGTAGTTGACCCGTCACCAGTTGTAGTTCCGTCTTTAATAACAGATAACGTACCTTGTGGTGTTACAGATCTAAAAGCAGAACCATCGTAGTATTCCATTCTATTTGTAGTTTCATTAAAACGAAATGTTCCTTTACCAGCAACAGCTGGTCTTTCTGCTGTAGTACCAGATGCTGTAGAAATTCCTTTTGATTTGGACTTTAAAAAATATCCCATTTTTAAATACTCACGTATGAAACTGTAGCATATACTGAAGTCGCCGCTGATGCTTTTGCTTGTATTGTATCACCATTTGATAATACAATTTTTTCAGCACTTAAAATATATGTGTCGCTACCATCAATTGACAATTCTTTAATAATTCTATTAGTAGCATCTGCTGTGCCACCGTTTGCTACAAGATGAACATCAATAGTTCTTGCCGCCGCATTATCATTTGTAAAAAATATCGATGTAGTAGCAGAATCATTAGTACTAGTATAAACTGTACCTATGCTTGTTCCTAAAGTTGCTTTTGCTAACGCCATTTTCTTTTCCTAAAATATCAATCCGTATACGATTGCTTTACTCTTACTTACCATTTCTTGTGCCGCTCCTGATGGAGGCTGAACAAAAACGCCTGTCCCACCACCGCCTGGTGCTTTAGCATAAACTAATGATTTTCCTGAAACCGCACTTGGATCACTTGTTTGTGTCATTCTTAAAAGGCCATCAGTTGTGACATTTCCAGTAACATCTAATGTTGTTGAGATAGTCGCCGCTCCAGTAACACCTAATGTTGTACCATCAAATGTTAAATTTGCTTCACCTTGCATAGCATTTGACCCTGTGATTGTTGTAATAGTGTTATCAGTAGATCCAGTTAAAGAAATACCAGACCCAGATACACCATCTACATAGCTTTTAGTAGCTACATGATCATTTCCTGTGGGTGTTGCCGCGGCTAACTTTGTTAAAGAACTGCCTTCTTTAATAGTCCAACAATCAATACTATCATCATATAAAAAAGTTACGTTTGTTGCCGTTCCTCTTTCTATTTCAATACCAGACGTTGTTGCTGTAATACCAGCACCAGTTTCGTCTTTATTTAAAACAATAGTATTATCAGAAATTGTAGAGTTAGTTGTTTCTACTTCAGTTTTAGTACCTTGAACAACAAGATTTCCATCAACTGTAAGTGAATGTGTCTTTACTGTGACATTAGAATCTGTACCAGTAGTGGTAATCTTGTAATGTCCGTCGAAACGTTTTTCTGAAATTTTTGCCATTTTTAATTATCCTTATACATTATTTATTTCTTTTTCGAACTGTTCAAAATCTATTTCTCTGTAATTAGACACTTGATTCCACTGATCTGGGGTAAAATTGTTCAATGGTGCCACTCTAGCGAAGTTTATTTTGTCAAATTCTAGCATTATCTTACGAATTTGCTCTACCCAATTCATATAATATATAGCACCGGCTGTTTTAGGCTTATAAGCATTAGTTCCAGCATATACATTATTAATATCATTATCACTAGCACCTACACCCATTAAATCTACACCTACAAAGTAAACATACATATGATTGATATCTGGGTTTTCTGTACCACCGCCTGGCTGACAAGCATACCACAAAGCTACTGATCCACTACTGTACCCCCAACACGCTTCTTCAATTCTTCTACTAGATCTGTTAATATGATCTTTAGTTTGCCATTTTCTATCTGAATGACATTTAATTTCTTTTCCAGGTCTTCTTGTATAAAAAGGTATAATAGCAGGTATATTTTTTAAGTATTCAGGATTGATATCTGTTAATTCTATTTCTTCTCTTATTACGTCATCAGTAGCAACAAGAACATCAGGAATAAAATCTCTATAAAGAGCATTACACCCATATATAGTTCCTTTACCTCTTAACCTAACTAAATCGAATTGTAATCTGGATTGGCCATTGCCTATTACAAATGCTCTACTCATTATGTTCCTTCAAAAAAAATGACTGCTAATAATATTAATTAGCAGTCATTTAAAATTACGATTTTGTATCTGAATTAGATATCTTAAGCGTCTTCTGTTAGATCGTCGTCATCAGTTCCTGATAATGTATTGTCATCACCAGCTTCTTCCATTCTAACAACACCTGTAGCCGCCGCTCCAGTTAATGCCAATGATAATTTTTCGCCGTCTAAAGCGTTAGATCCAGTAGCACTTGGAGTCGCTAAAGTAACTGTACGACCTGAAATTTTGCTCACGCCATAAGTTTCTGAATCAGCACCTTGTACTGAAATTGACATTTCACCAGCACTTAAAGCCGCCGGTAATTTTCCTGTAGCAAGTGTACAATCAAAAGTTCCTGCTGTTCCAATTTCTTCAACACGGAATTTTTTTGAACCTAATTGCTTAACGATATAACCTTCTTTAACAGCAGAGCCGTTATGAAAGTTTACTTTGATTTCTGAACTTCCAGCTGTCGGGCCTGTGCCTTCTACACCGAAAAATCTTTTGTTAATTGGTCTTCCCATTTTTTTTCTCCTATATAAGTAGTCCTATCTGGGTTCTATCCAGTACGCTGTGGGTTAAACAGCATAAGTCCGCCTCGCGGCACACTATTTGACAATATTATTTATCTGCTTTTGGCTTAGAACTAGGCTTTGCTAATGGTCTAGCAACACTATCTTTTGAACGTTTTCTAAGTACAGCTAAAGCACTTACTTTACGTTTTAGTTCATCTAAGGGTTTCTTTAAATCCCATTTAAAGTTCATATCACCCTCCTTATTGTTAAAGTTAGGTGCGTTCCTTCGCTTATGCTACTTCCGGCCTAATGGCTGAACGATAAGAATATTTAGTCAAGAAAAAAGGCCCGAAGGAGCAACAACGAGCCTTTTTAAAAAAATAAGCAAAGTAGGGAGGACTCGGTTACACCTCCAACCCCTCGACACAGATACCTGTCTGAATCCAGGGAGCCTAGTTCCACTCGGGAGAGCGATGTGACTCAGCGTATTTCTACTACCAAGCCTGGGTACCACCCCTAACTAGCCTAGTTCGACCCTCTGGTAAGAGCCTCTTCCTAGCACTACAAACAAAAGCTAATTACTCTTTTGTTGCTTATGTATATAATATAACACAAGTACAACCTGAAGTCAACCTTTTTTTATTTTTTTTTGGATTTTTTGGAGAAAGATATTTTAGTCAAAAAGAAAGGCGCCTAAGCGCCTTTCTAATATTAGCTATTAAGCTCGATGCTATTAAGCAAACGAAATGTTTGACATAGCAATTTCGCCCAAGTAGTCACCAGCATTACCAAGTGATGATGCTGTGTTAGTTAATTCAACATAACCGTATCTAGTCATGAAACCAACTACTGGCTCTAAAGTATCAGGATCAAGTACTGTTCCTGAAGACATTAGAGGTACATATGGACAATAGAACGCAGCCGCGTCCGCTTCGCTTGAACCTTTGTAACCAACTAATACAGCTGAGTTATCAGCGGCATAAGTGTCTACATAAATTTTCATAGCGCCATTCAAAGTACCAACAAACTTGTTGTTTGTAGGAGCTTCAAAAGTTCCTTCAGTTGTTCTTGCGAACGCTGAAGTAGAAGCAGATTGAAGTACTGTTAGAGCTTGTGGAGAAACCACAGCCCAGTTACCAGCACCACGTCTAGTTCTTTGAGCAATTTTATTTGCTGTTCTGTTAATCAATACAGCAAGAGCCGCATGCTCGTCACCAACGTAAGTAGCAGTACCACTTACAGCAGATTGGTTGTATGTCTCTTCAGTTGCCGCTAAAGATCTTAAAGAAGTAAGAACTTCTTGGTCAATCTCAGCAGTAATTTCTTGAGCCAACGCCGCCATAATTTCTGCTTCAACGTCGATTCCGTGCATTGACTGAGCGTCTTGAGCCGCCTCAAAAGTCCAACGTGCTGATAGCTTTCTAGTTTTAGCTTCAACAGGTTGTTTTAAGATTTGGATGTTCAACTTCTTACCAGCAGAACCTTCTAAGCTAGCCGTAGAAGCACCTGCTCCTGGGTTAGCGTCGTTTCCACTGTAAGACTCAGCAATTTTGAACGGTGATAATGCTTCATCGCCAGCTGTGATGTTTGTAGCACCGCCAGTTGTTGTATCAGCATATCTTACTCTTAGAGTATGGATTTGTCCTACTGGACCTTGCATAGGTTGTACACCAACAATTTCGTTAGCGATTACAGTAGGCATTACACGTCTGATTACAGGTAGAATCACACGGTTTAGAGTAGCAACATTACCGGCTGATGTAGCGCCAGCAGTTGCAGCCTCTTTTAAGTAGTTACGGGTGTTTTCTAAAACAACGCTCATAGTTGATTTAGAATTTCCTTCTAAACCTTCCATAAGAGCCGATTTAGTGTCATCCCAACGGCTTTCAATTAATGTATCTGACATTTTAGATGTCTCCCTTATATTTAATTTACATTCCTGCCAGCTTTTTAAGGAGTACAACCCCCTCATCAGCTTGGCTGGTGTTAGTAGTTTTATTTCCAGTAACTTCTTTACGAGCTTCAGCAAGAACTTTCTTACTTGGAGCTTCGTCTTTTAGTACTGCTGGCAAATATTTGTCGTAAGCAGATTGTAATTTATCTGTTTGGACATTCTCGAGTAAACTTTGCATTACTTCAGCCTGCTTGTTAGCAAGTGGCTTCATTAATTCATTGAGTTTTTCTTTTCTGTTGATACCCTCGTTGATTTGCTCAATCTTTGCCTTTTGAGCGTCAACTTCAGTTGTAGAAACTTCTAATTTCTCAGTTGCTTCTTTTAACTGTTTGTCTTTGTCAACAATTACTGCTTCCAATTCTTTCATTTCTTGATTTTCGTTCAAGTAACTAGTTGAATATTCAGCGGCAAATGTTTCAAACAGTTTACGACCAAAGTTATTTTCACGAGCTTGTTTGATATCTTCTTTAAGTTGAGTTAGTTCGTCTCTTAAAGTTGATGTTACAGATTCTTTAACAAGTTTACTTGCTTTTTCTACAAAGTTACCTTTGAGTTTAGCAAGTTGATCTTTTGCTTCAGATACTAATTTTACTTTAGTTTCAATGACGTCTTTCTTGTCTTTGTGGAACTCAGTAATTTCTGATGCCAAGTTTTCTATTACAAACTTCTCAAGTTTTTCCATTGTAACAGCTTGAGATTTACGATCTGATCTTAATTCATTAATCTCTTCAGCTAATTTCTTAACTAAAAAGCTATTGAATTTCTCAGCCGCTTCAGACATTTTAGCATTGTACTTAACTCTGTCTTCTGCTAAAGCCTTTTTCTCAGCTACTACTTGTTCAATTTCTTGAGCCAAGTTTTCTGTTACCATCTTGTCGAGAGCCTCAACCATAGTCTGTTTATCATGCTCATAACGACCAGCAAATTCTTCACGTAACTCAGCACGAACTTCTTCTTTAACTTCAGATAATTTCTTATCCCAAGCTTCAGAAATTTGCTTACGAGTTTCGTCGTTTACTAGATCACTGTCAAGCAACGGTTTGATGACTTCTAACATATTGGTCAACTCCTAACTTTTAATTCACGGATGAGTTTTAGTACTTCATCCTTTAAGTACTTCTGCACCTTAGTATCATGCTGTGCTTCTTTGGCAATCTCTAAAACTTTATGACCATTATTCATGTTCAAAAGCCCTTCGTATATTGCCGTAGGGTAGGCATTTGGTGCCGAAGGTTGTGCCACTACATCTATAGTGACTATCTCGAATTCGCTTACCTCACCGGTAGCTTCATTGACGTTGCCGCTTCCGCGACTGCTTACTCCCAACTTAACACCGCTGTCACACATAGTTTTCACTAGTTGTCCCATTGGCGTAGGGAGAATCTTTAATTTACCAAATCCATTTGGACCGTCCATCCACATATTCTCTACCATGTGGCAAACTCTATCTAGGTTAACTTGTAACCCTTCAGGGTGGTCTACTTCGCCTAGCACACTATTGCCAGTACTGATTTGGTCATTTAATGTTTTTACTGCCGAAGCAATTTCGTTCACAGGATATACACGTTGGTTAGCATTTTTTACCCCACCTTGTATACAAATACCTTTCATGTAAAGATCTTTACCGTCGTTGGCAGATTCCATTACTAGTCCTGCTTGATCGAACGTTAAATTTTCTTGTAATAAAGGTCTCATTTCCTATGTCCTAATTATGCTTTAGCTTTTGGTGCCGGAGACAATGCTTGTTTGGCGCCAGGCTTGTTTTTATTACCTGCGTCGCTAACTTTAGCCTTAGGTGCTGATTTAGATGCTTCTTCTTTATTAGCAGTCTTAATACCACCTGGTTGTGCTTTAGCAACAGGAGAAGCAGATGCTTCAGATGATGTTACAGGAGCAGGTGCTTTTTGAGTGTATTCAACAACTTCTTCTGTTTTATCTTCTTCAACTTTGTCTTCTTCAACTGCTTCAGCTTCGTCAACAGCTTTTTCACCTTCAACTGCTACTTCTTCTGTAGCTTCCATTTCTGGTTCCATTTCTGGTTCCATTTCTGGAGCAGGTTCTTCAGCTGGTGCTTCGTCTTCTTTACCAGTCATTTGTTCAAATTCGCTTCTTAGATCGTCAATAGCTGTTTGAAGGTCCATTAGTTCGTCTTCCATACGTTCCGCATCGTCGTCGTCCATTTTTCCTTCTTCACCATCAACGCCCATTTCGTCAGACATAGCGTCAGCGTCTGCTTCTGGCTCTTCGCCATCATCATCGTCTTCTGCTGTTATTCCAACTTCATCAGCTTTAATATCGTCAATCATATCAGCTGTTTGATCACCAGCTAAAGTTTCTTCAACTTCGTCTGTTGCTTCTTCTACAGCTTCTTCTGATTTTGATTCTTCAGTTTTTTCGGCTTCTTCAACTTTTTCATCAGTGGCTTCTTCAACTGCTTCTTCTTTAGAAGCTTCGTCGATATCAGCAAGATCTTCTTCATCGATTAAGTTTTCGTAAATTTTACGAGACTCATCAACAGCGATCTCATGAAAGAGTTCCTTAGCCTTATCTTCTTCCTCATTGACTACTAGTTCAATAAGTGATTTCCATTTGTCATTCATGTTGTGACTCCTTTTCAATGAGATATGGCGCATTTTCGTAATAGTATTTACAAATATGCTATGTTAATTAGTTATAATAGCATAAAACGAGCACTTTTGGCTCGTTTCATCTAAATTAGTTATTTTTGTTGTTTTTATAAGCCTGAGTCGTCTGATTCTTTTTGCCCGTATTGTGCCTTAATTTTTTCAACCATTTTAGATTTCTCAAATTTTTTGGCATCATACATCTTTCTCAAGCTATTAAGTTGGCCTAAAGTGAGCTTACTCTTACGAGTATCGCCTTGTGCTAAAACGCTATCATCCTTTGTAGGATCATAAAATTTGTCATCTTGTTGATTTAATTCAAATAATTTCATAGTACACCTATTCTTTCTATATAAAAGGACGACCGACTTTTAACGTACCGGTTGTAATTGTTTTTAGATCACCAGAGTCGTTATTGCCCGGTTTATATAATGTAGGCATATTGCCTTTTTTAAGTGTAGACCTTGGATGTCCTTGTGCTACACGTTTTTCAGCCGCAAGTTTTAACTTTGCTTCTTGTCTTTGGCGTTTATACTGTAAATGTGATATTCCGTTTTCGCTCATACTTTTATTTAGTGATATTATATTGAAATATCTTCTGGTTCACCACCAGCGTCTGCTCCAGGTTCTGCATCTGCTCCTGCTTCAACATCACCTTCTGCTCCGCCTTCTAGGTCTCCGCCTAAGTCGTCGCCACCTAAACCATCTAGGTCAGCACCTAAGCCACCTGGTGTTAATCCAGCACTTCTAAGAGCTTTTCCGCCCATCACGTTATCTGAATCACCTTGTTCTTCTCTCCACAGTATATCGTTTTGTTTCATTTCTTCTTCAGTTAAGCCTAAGAAACGTTGTAAAGCAAATCTCTTACTAATGTAAGGAACGCCTTCTGTTTGTGTGAAGTTACTAATTCTACTAGCATCAATATCACTTTGTCTGTAACTAGCAAAGTTTTGAGGCTCATTAAATTCAATATCAAATATTGAATTATCTATGTTAACACCTCTCCAACGTAACCACAATTTAAATTCACTATCAAATGTACTAGATACTAAACTTTGTAATCTCATACAGTATTGGTTAAATCTATGTTCTTGTATTAACGCTGTTCCAACTTTACCGTCAACAAACGTGTTTGATCCATCGTCTGGAGAACTAGGTAGGTATGTACTTGGAATTCTTAATCCTCTGTACAGTTTATTAGTAAAGTATTTTAAGTCTGAAATTTCACCTAGGTTTTCACCAACTGGTAATGTTTCAACTTTAGAACCTCTACCTTCTGCTGTTTGAGGAAAGAAATAATCTTCATTGATTGATAATGGATTGTAAGTAGCATCCATCATATTACTTCCGCCGCCACTTTGAGTAGGAATACGTCTTTGGTGTATTTCGTTTTTAACTCTTTCTACATAGCCCATTGCCATATGTGTTGGCATATTACCAACGTCAATGTAAAACACTCTTCTTTCAGGTGCTCTTTGAACTCTGTAAATTATAATAGCGTCTTCTAGTAATTCTTTTTGTTTGAATACTTTAAATATTGCTTCTAGTACTGAAGTACCAAATGGCCAATTGTGATCTAAACCTTCTGTTAAACTTAAATGTACAACGTGGTCTGCTTCAATTGAATTTTCTCTTACTTCTGTTTGTCTACCAGCATAAGAACTTGAATTATTAAATCCTGTTGTAGTAGAACTTGGTTGTACTGTAGCTGTTTCTGTATGTTGTGGTGCTGTTATTGTTAAGTTTTCAAAGTTAGGTGCTACATCTTTTAACACATAAACTTCAGGTGCTTTACCTTTTGCTTCGTTAACAATTACCTTAACAACATTTTGAGGTTCAACCCAAAACCATTCATAAGTTTCTGGATCTCTAATAAACGTCTGATCACCATACTTTAAAGTATTACGAAAAATCTTAAAAATTCTTTTGTTAAAATCATTTAAGCTAGTCCAATTTTTAAGTTGTTCACTTAAAACTTTTACTTCAGTTTCAGTTGGACTCTCTTTAAATTTAAACTTAAATGGTGTGCCGTTTTCCGGCGACTTCATAGTACAAAACTCAGCAAGGATATCAATAGCAGAATTTACTTCTGAATCTGAATCCATTGATTCATATTGATTGTATCTTTCAATCCTATTTGGATGTCCAATATAAACTTCAGGTAATGTACTTTGGTAGTTCTTAAAACCTAAATCGGGAGTACTTCCTCCCCTTGCTCCAATTGGGCTTAGGTTTCCTGTATCTACTGTTTTAAAATATTTTTTCCAACTCATTTTATTTTTCCTAATCCCATTAACTGGGTATATTACTATTTAGTTACGAATAGTTTGAATCCCTTAAATCTCGACTCACTCGATATGTTCGTTTTGCTTCTCCTAACAATGAT
>Ga0115011_10002668_pt1 | contig 12348 bp, 24 predicted proteins | sample TroAtlMetagenome_2_FD_88705 | JGI IMG/M metagenome (GOLD analysis project Ga0115011, IMG submission 88705) | Marine eukaryotic phytoplankton communities from Atlantic Ocean - Tropical Atlantic ANT8 Metagenome | ecosystem: Environmental > Aquatic > Marine > Oceanic | place: Tropical Atlantic... | reverse complement strand
TCTCTGCAACAAACTTATTAGTTAAAAATCTCTTTGTAAGGCATGGTGGAGTTGCAATCTGCAATGTAAAGAGGTTAGTGTAACTGGGATGGTTATCCTCCTCTCTCATAAATGCTTGAAACTCTTGTAAAGAGTTATACCTAGCAGTAGATGCTCTAGGTACGCCAGAACTACCCCTCCTAGAAAGATCTACAAGGGTGTCAGATATCTGACCTACCTCTCTTCCTAGTGATGTTACTAAATTAGCAAGACTACCTAACATTATACTTTAAGCTCTTTTTCGGTAATTAACATAAATTCCCATCCATAATCTTTACAAAACTCTTGTGCTGCTTTCCATTTAGCTTTATTTACACTCCATGTAACAACCTCAGTAATATATCTTTTTGTCACTTTTTTCTGAGTTTTGGGTTCTCTAGTCTGCCTAGAGGGTTTAACTTCTACTAGATATTTCTTTCCTCTTACTTTGACATAAAAATCTGGGAAATATCTATGACGTTTACCATCAACGGGACTGATATATGGAATAGCAATCTCTTCACTACCCCATTCCTCCACTGGTGATGAAGGATTATCACACCATAACATAAATTTATATTCCCACGACGATCTAAAAATAACATTATTTCTATCACCCTTATACTTATAAGGGACTCTCAAACGATACTTACCTTGTAAATACCTTTTAGACCGCATAAATAAATAAAGATCACCTTAGTATTTAGGTAATAAGTGGCGAATACTATTTACAGATATCCTCTAAAGCCTCCAGTTTCGATGGGCAACAGTTCGGATGCTGACGGACAATATCCTAGTAGTTTCTATAAATCTGCTGAAGCACCAACAGAAGCAATAGATTACTTAGTATTAAAGAGATCAAGAACTTATCATGAAGGAAAAAAACCATCAACATTTAATTTCGTTGAAAGTACTTCTGGCGGAACAGCACCTGATGCAGTTAGCACTACAGGTGCTGCAGCATATCGAGCAAACAGAGGAGCAATAAAGAAGAAAAGAGTAGATGGTGTATGCTATCTTGCCATGCCACCTCAATTATCTACTCAATATCAAGCAGGATATAAGAGAATGGATATAGGTGTCGGTGGTATGGCTGCTATGGATGCTTTGGGTAACTGGGGTGGTGGAGGAGACATGGGCAGTCTCGCAAAAATTGTAGGAGATGCTGCAGGAGCGATAGCACCAGAATTTGCAACCTCAACACTTACTAGTCTTATAACATCATTTTCTGGTGCTCTAGGAATTGGTGGGCAATTTGATATGAATACGTTCCAACAATTACAGGGAGGAAGAGTATTCAATCCATTTGCTGAACAGACATTTAATTCGATGGCATTTAGAACACATAGTTTTAATTTTAAAATGCTTGCTCGTAGTGCTAAAGAAGCAGAAATGATATATGATATTATCAAATGGGTAAAAATGGGTGCTGTTCCAGAAGTTCAAAAAGGTACAGAGACAACAATTAAAGGTATGTTAGGTGTAAAGGATATTGGAGATGGTTATAAAAAAGGTGCTAGTGAAGATGATAAAAAAAATATAGATGCAATAAGAGATAAATTAACAGGAACTGGTAAATCACAGAGATGGCTTAAAATCCCAGACTTTTTTGATATTAGAATGATTCGTGCAGACCCCAATGCTTCTACTTCTTGGTGGAAAGGTGAAGGTGGAATGAAAGTAACTGGAGACGAACCAGCAAATGTAAAAGACTTACACTTTAAAATACACCCTTCTTTCTGTACAGGTGTTGGTGTTAATTACACTCCTGATGGTCAATATACATCATTTAAAACCATTATGGGAGATAAAATAAATGTACCAGCAATTACACTGGCATTACAATTTACTGAAACAAGGCTAATAAACAAGCAAGATATACAAGACGGATTCTAATGTACTTTTCTTTACTACCAGACGTATACATTGGCGAAGGAATATCTGATACAGAATCCTTTAAATACAGACTGGTTAAAAATATATTCAGACGGTGTAAAACAAGAGAAGATCTTGACCAATACACTAATGGATTTGAAGCTTATTCTATCGGTGATGGTGAAACTCCAGATAAAATAGCATATGCAGCATTTGATAACTCTTTCTATGATTGGGTAATCCTATTATGCAATAATATCACAGATTTCTATGGTCAATGGCCAAAAGACCATCAAAGTCTAATAGATTATGTAAATGCTACTTATACTGATCCAGAAGCTATCCATCATTATGAAACAAATGAAGTTCTCTGGAATGATATTGTATTAGTTAAAAGTGGTATACAAGTTAATGATTCATACCGTGTTTTAACACCAGATGGTGTAACTAAAACAGCAGCAGAATCAAGATCACCATTAACCAATTATGAATGGGAATATTACTTAAATGAGAAAAAAAGACAAATTCAAATCCCTAACTCTTGGATGTTTGAACTCGTAACTACCGAATTTGAAGAATTGGTCGATTATGAACCTCATTCAGAATTAGATGAATTTGGACATAAAAAAACGCCAATGAATGTGGCGCAAAGATTCTTAGATGTGTCTGGTTATGTTACAGGTAGTATTAGTAGATCCAATGAAATTGGAGTAGTAACATCATACGATTACGGTCCTAGTGCTACGACTAGTACCGCTGGAGTAGCAACAACTACTGCGAGTGAAACTGTAACTGTTTAATCGTCTTGGGGAAGACCCATAGTCTCATACTCAAGTTGCTTCTCTAAAAAAGCTACTTGTTCTTGTAAGAGCTTATTCTCTTCCTCTAGTTCCTCGATGTGGTCTTGATATACTGTTAGCATTGATTCAAGTTTTTCATTCTGGAGTTCTAGTTCGTACCATGATTTAATTTCATCGTACTGCATAGTTAATTATCCATTTAAGGTTTTCTTTATACCCAACGAGTTACAACCATTTCTACAGAGTTGTCTTCTGGGTTAACTGTTTGACTTTCTACATCAAACCCTTCATCCCTTGCAGCAGCAGCAATTGCCTCAATAGCATATTGTTGGGATACTTGCTGTAAAAATCTCTCAACAGGTACTGGTTGATCCCAAGTTTGAAGATCTGTTACGAGTTCGTAACTTTGCGTAACCTCATTCCAACGAAACCCAATATCCTTCCCAATAGCGATATTGACGGAAATTTCCTCATGTTCATGATTAGAGGGATTCTCTAATTTCTCATCAACCATCACAGGATGACCCATTAACATAAGTGCCTGTAATAGTGCTTTACGGTCTTTAATTTTGGTTTTGATTGTGCTGAAGTGTGACATTTTCCTGTTTTTGGTAATATTCCGAATTATGAATTCTGCGGGTTAAATCTCCGAGTTTCGCTTCAAGGTCTTTAGTGAGATTTTCGCAAATATCACCTTTTACCCCTTCGACCTTTTCTTCGACTATTCCGTCTTGTCTAATTTTGAATGTAATTGTCTGTTTGTCTGTCATTTTGTAAAAAACCTTTTTTATCGAAAAAATTGCCGAGTTTTTTTTGCGCTTTCCTGGGAATCAAAAGTTGAATAATATATCAACCTTGCCAAATTAAATCAGGCATTGCTGCTGGCTGTTGTCTGCCTACAGTAAACATGAGAATAATATAAGCAAAGAACCATATTAAATTAAAGATCCATGCTTGTCTGTAAAGGTACTTTCTTATACCCATAGAGACCATAACATTTCTTACTGCCTTGGGATCGTCTTCACTACCCCTTGCTCTAAAGATCTGTTCTATAATCACTGCAACAATAGTTCCTATCACTAGAGGATAGAATACAAAGTTTGCAAATGACATTATTGAAATTAAAAAAATCATATCCTTGGTATGTATTTTGCTCCTTGTTGCACGAGTGGCATTACATCACTCTCAACCTTATCTATAATATCATCGATCACATTAACATCCAAGTCCATAAATGGAGGGATAATACCCAAGATCCGTAACAAACCATCAACGAATAAAGCAAGGCAAATAAAACCAAGGATCATACTAATGATAGTAGCCTTAAAATTATGCTGTCTCATTGACTCTTCATCTATGGCACGAGCTTCTGCAAGAGCATCAGCAATCATTTGATCTACTTCAGCTTTTGTATACGATACTCGACGGATGTCTTCTTCTGACATAATTACCCTCCATCAATGTCACATCCTATGACACTACCTGTAACTACTCCTAAAGGAATTGCCCACCAGCGACCATCTCCTTGAGATAGTGCTGCTCCAGCACCTCCACCTAAGATACCACCAAGGATTGCTCCTTCACTACACTCATTACCATCAGGTGACGGTGTTCTCTCACGTATTACGGTAGGTCTTCTTCCACGACAAGGTACTTCCACTTGCTCTGAATAAGTCCTTATATATCCTGGATCATTTCTTGTACCAGGAACATACTCTTCTCTGTACTCATCACGGAAGCAAGTTGTTTCGTTAGAGTATCCTCTCTGATAATCATTGTTTGCTCTCCACCTTCTATTTTCATACCTGTCTGCAAACTGTCCTTCAGGTGGTGAGTAAGTTCTTGTGAACCAATTAGTTGATTGAGCATCTTGATATGCTCTTTGATTGCTGCGATCCCCTATTCCCTCGTACGCTTGAACTGGTGCAACAAGGAAAGGAACTAGCAACAGCGGTGCGAATTTCATAGGATCCTTTTTTATTATGTAGTAATTATAGCATAAAGGGGGGTATGAAAACCCCCCTTTTGTGCCAGTTTGTCAAGTGTCAGTCTTCTTCTGCTAACTTAGCGAAGTAAGATAAAGTATCCTCTTCATCATTTACTGGAGAAGAAGCAACTGCTTTTTCTCTGAAGTCACTGACTTCTTTACCCCAGTTTTGAGGGGTAACTGCCTCGTCTTCTTCAGAGACTACAGCACGTGCTGGTGCGGAAGTTCTGAGTACTAACTCAAGACGTTTCTTCAAATCTTCATATGATTTGAAGTTCTTAGGTGCTTCAAACTCTGCAAGAGAGTATGCTTGTTTCCAGATATTCTCTAGTGTAGCATCATCATAGTCACCTAACGTAGAAGGTGCAGCGAACTCTGACTTATCATAGTTCCAATATCCATCTACCTTACGAATCTTAACCTTAAAGTCAGCACCTTTCCAAAAATTGAAAGGATCTAAAGGTGTTTCATCTGCAAAAGCAGGTTGCATTGCTTCGACTAGTTTGTCAAAGATTTTCTTACCATACTTGTAAAGGAATACCTTACCTTCGTTCTCTGGGTGTGCTGGATCACTCACAACATATATGTTGGAGTAATATGAAAGCTTACGCTTTTGTGTTCTAGCGGTTGCCTTGTCAGTCTCTCGTCCACTATTCCAGAGTTCTCTGTTCAGTTCTCCAACGGGATCATCCTTACCTAATGTAGTAAGAGAGTTCTCGATGTACCACTGACCACCAGGTCCCTTGAAAGAGTGTGACCAGATTTTTGCCCAAGGCATTTCCTCTCCGTCTGGAGGAGGAAGAAATCGGATAACGGCAAAACCGTTTCCTGCTTTGTCTAACTCAGGTTTCCACAGTCTTTCATCTTGTCCGACTGATCCCTGAGGCTGATTGAGTTTCTCGATCTCTTGCGTGAGTTTAGCGAAGGTACTTCCTGCTTTGGAAGCCTTCTTTAATGAGGCAAAAGACATAATTGTATTCTCCGTATTGAGTGTATTAATGCTACTGTATGATCGTAGCATACTATTTAGGTTCGGTCAAGCTCTTGTTTTTCAGCTTTGTCCAGGGTTACAATCATAGCATCCATGCAGTCTGCTAAGGTCTGATAACCGAACGCTTGAGACAAGGCATTGATCCTTGTCTTCATATCTGCTGCCTCAGCATCCCCTGACTGGGCAGCAAGAACTAGTCTAGTATAGAAAGTTTTCTGCTTATCAATAAGCATCTTACACTTATTGATATGATCTATCTTCTCTTCCTTATTCATCTTAGGAAGAGCAGCAGTAACAGATGCTATCTCCTGATATGTGTTAAAGATATCATGCAGGTTTTCTTGGACCTGCTCTGACTGAAAAAACTTAGTAGTCATAAAGGTAGAACTCCTTTCGATGATTGTTTCATATAATTGAGTTTCATTGCCTCATGCTTAAGACGTTCCTTTAATGGTTTAGAGATTAATTTAGGAACAGTTTCCAATTCAATTTCATTCTCTTGACAGTAGGTTACTACTGCCTCTATGTAAGTGATTAATCCTTCACTCTTCTGGACTAACCTCTCGATTTCTGCAGAGAATTTAGTAGGAGTTAAGAATTTATCCTCTAGGTTTTCTTTAGGCATCACTTTTTCCCCTAACAAATTCTTCAATGTAAGACTTGAGTAATTGTAAATAGTCATCAAGATTGTACTTCTCAAACACTTGAATAGAACCGTCTTCAACCGCAATGAGTGTGACAATTTTCTTTACCTCAATTCCTGAACGTTCTAAGAACATCGCTGCGTATGCAGTCTCTTGAACAAAATAATGTTCAACCCAGTCCTCTTTTTTTTCTTTGGTTGAGGTTTTAAAATCGATAACTGCTAACTCACCATCAAACTCTGCGATGCAATCGACACGACCAGCAAGACCGAGGTAGTGTGAGTAAAGAAAGGTTTCTAAGCAGTGAATCTTATCAATACGGTTAAGCGTTTCCTTCGCCGACTGAAACATTCTAACAGATAATGGATTATTTTCCAAGTACTTGTTAATATCTAATTCACCTTTCATATAATCTTCAGTGAGGGAATGAAATGCTGTTCCCCTCTGTGTTGCTCTAGCAGTAATTCGATTAGCCTCGTCTTCACCTATTTTCTTCCGCCAGTTTGCGAAGAATTGTGCGTTCTTAAACGATGTGATTGAGGTAACACTCGGATAGTATTTATCAGCACCAGGAATAGGATAAAACCGAACACCATCTTTGTTTATGGGCTCGATCTCGAGCTCTTTCATGTTGGTGTTAATAAATTCAAATGGCATTAGAAAAATTCTTCCCAAGTTGTAACGATATATTTTGGTCCACTTAGCGGTTGATTGCCACGATGTGTATGAGTGAATGCTGCTGGCCAAATAAGAAGCGTACCTTGTATTGGTTTAAAGCGACGCTTTTGATAAATGAACTCAGTTTCTCCACCTTCTTCTATTGTATTCAAATATAGTTGATATGTCAAGTACCTAGGTGAAGTGAACCTTGTCATTGCTTCTGCATGCCATTCATGGAACCCTTCACCAGGTAAAGTACGCTGTACCTTAGAATCAAAAATTCCTGACCGTTCAGGACGTGTCAGGATAGAATACTTCTCTTTATATAATTCTAAACAAACTCTTGTAGCATCAAAGAATGCTTTATTAAATTGATCGTGCAATCCAATAAGAGTATCATTAGTCCAAGCAAAGTCATTAAAGATAAGAGAGTTATCAGAAATCTTTAAAGGATCATTAGGTCTAGGACGTATAAAACTAGTATGTTCTTTAACATACTCAAAGTGTTTAATTAAATCGTTACAGAAGTTAGAGTCTAGTGCATTGGGAAAGACCCCAATGAAATCTTCAATAGTATACATGATAAAAAACCTTAGAGGTCAAAAAATATGGCGAGATTTTTTTGCGAATATATGGAATCAAAAACCCAAATTATATTTGGCGATCAAATAATTCCTGACCAGTCCAGACCTAACGATGTCACCGATACCAAACTCAACACAAGCAAAGTCTTTCATCTCTTGTAAGATCTTAATGAAGTCTGAGATACCAGACTTCTCATTCTCTCTAGTTAAATCTGTCTGTGTAATGTCACCACACAACATGATCTTACAGTCCTCACCTATACGTGTGACCATTGAATCAAGTTCATGGAAGTTAAGGTTACTAAACTCATCAACAATAACAATAGCATTGTCTAATGTAGTACCTCTAATGAATGAGGTAGACCAGAAATCTATTGTGTCTTGTGCTCTAAGATTATCATAGAGCATATTAAATGAATTTTCATCAGGCATCTGGAACATATACCTTACCATATTTTTATATGGTATTTGATATAGGTATGACTTATCTTCATGATCTCCAGGTAGGAAACCAATCTCTCTAGTAGGTACTAGTGACCTGACAATGTAAATCTTTTCATAAGATGTATTCTCATCCAATACTTCTTGCAATGCCAAGTAAAGCATGATGAATGTCTTACCTGTTCCTGCTGCACCATGTAAAAGCAAGTTCTTTCCTGCCTTATACTCATCAAAAGCAACCTTTTGATTGTCAGTAAGAGGCTTAATCTCAGTCATGTATGACTTGTCAATAGGCTTCTTGCGTTTCATCATCTTCTTAGACATGGGTTGGATAGGATTACCATTCCCATTACCGTTGGTTTTCTTTCTCGCTCTAGGCATTATGTAAAACGACTTAGGTTGGCAGTTGGATGTGCTTTCTGAACCTTGGACATTACTTCCTTAAATCCATCAGATTGTTTAGGTTGTCCATATACTGTACGAGGTATCTGATTACCAAAATACCTCTCCATATCTGGATTATCTTCTTTATATTTATCGAGCTCGTTTATAGACATAGCAAGCTCAGTAATTTCACCTGTCTTCTTATTAATAAAATCGTACGTAGGCATTGTTGAAAAGTTCTGTTGGGTGTGTATGGTCTCAGTCGATCCGAACGCATGGTTGTACATCATTCCAGTAATTAACATCTTCACAATCACATTCATCACCTTGGCACCAACCTAGTGCCTCAGAAATGATAGGGAAGTTGCAAATGAAATGACTCCTACATGCCTCAGCGATCTCCATATGTTCTCTTTGCGTTCCGTGTGCAGAACGTAAATCTATATAGTGAATCCATGACCGTACACTACCAGTCATATAGAGTTTCGTTGGGGTGCATAGAGGTAGTACAAACCTTGCACACTCCTTAGCAATACCATCATCTAACATCTTATTGTATAGTTCCATTGAATGTTTGAAGTGTTCCTCCATTAGGATCTGATACTTCTTAACAAGGAATGGATCAACATCATCAATACTATTCTGTCTGTTCTTAGTATCCTGACGACGTAATTTAGGAAGAGGAATTTCATCTGCTAATAGATTAGTATCAGCATACCTCTGTGAAAATTCTTGAAAGGTAAATGATCTGTGTCTCAGTATCTGTGCAGCGAGACCTCTAGTAGTACTAATCTCAAGACTCATGAATGCTTGCTCAAAGACGCTCCAATGCCCATGATCTATACAATACCTTAATAGACCACCCACCTTGGGGTTCTTTTGATTCTTGGGGTTAGAAACCCTCGCTATGTAACCAATAGTTTTCTCTGCATCAGGTGTAACAGAGACTAAACATACTTTATTGTGCTGTGTCATGCTTAAATAATATACGAGACATTACAACGATACCTAATGCCTTTAAATATCCAATGGTAGCGAGACCAAATAGACCAGGCATTATCCAATTCCATAGGAACATTAAAAATATAGGAGAAGTTACGTCCCAAATAAATTGTACGGCAATCTTCCTACCAAGTTCCTCTTCAGGTGTGAGTTCTCTTTTAACCTCTGGTCGAGAAGGTTTAGTATAGACACTCATGACTTTGTTTTTTGGGGTGTTAATCCTTTCCATAAATTTGGTGCAACTCTTCCTTCAGTTTGTTTAAAAGACTTAAAGTCTTTCTTATAGAAGTCATAGTACATATCAAATAGATCTGACTCTTTACCTGTCATCACTATGTCATGTGCAATCCGTCCTTCCTTAGTATACTCTACTATGTACGCAGTATAAGGCAACTTGACATCATTTGCAAGTGTTGGATCACAATCCTCATGAAGAAGATGACACCCAGAATTAGAAGGAGACTTTTTTTCCTCCTTTACTTCTTCCTTTACTTCTTCAGCCACCACGACCACCCCACTCTATCTGTGGAAATGCCTCAGATATACATGCCTTAGTGATACGCTTATACTTTTTATTAAGTTGACCATCCTTAACAAGTACTAAAAGTTCTGCCTCTTCAGCAGAAAGACCTTCTAGTAACTGTACAAACATAGACTCACGTTTTAATGCAGGTAATTTATCTGCACCACCCTTGAAGAACCTATACAGACCTCTGTATTCCTGTTCTAACCTAGTGTGATCAGTCCCTGCTGGTGCATCATTAGGTGAGTAAGGAACATCACCTTCAGGAAGCATAGAGACTATACTCTCATCGAAATTGATAATCAAAAGTTGTCTAAGAGCAGTGCTATTATTCTCTCTTAAGATTTTAACTTTATCTTCTTTTGATTTTGCATTGGAAACCTTTCTCAAGATCTCACTAATAAGTAACCTAGGGTTACTATTTTCCATAGATTTAGGCATAATTAATCCTCATCGTCATCATCTTTAGATTCAAACTCTTGGTATTTGCGAAGGTAGATGAGTTCATCATGGATTATATTCCCATTTTCATCTAACATCTCTGGGTGAATGATTGCCTTGGAGTAAGCAGCATTTTCAATGTAGTCTTCTACATATCCTTTTGCCAACCAAGAGACTAATACCCCCAGTATAAAGGCACCTATCACCATTAGAACAACTAAAGCGATTTGCATAGTACCTCCTGTCTGCTAAAAATATTTAGCTAGTATTCAGTATAGCATACTATAAAGTTTTTGTCACTCCATTAATCCAGTTCTTCATGCTGCTACGATGCCAAGCACCATAGTCAGGATTATTAGATACCATCTCTCCAAACTTAATATCTTCAAGACTCATTCCATCTACTTGTTGTAAGAGAATATCAAACTTCATATCCTTAGACGTAGTATCTGCTAAGGTCTTAGCATAATCCCAGAAGGGAGTGTCATACTTAGAACCAAATTGATAATGCCATAGAATAAAGTTTTGAATCTCATTGATATGTTTTCTAATATACTTTGCAATATCCTGAGTTGTACGTTCCTTAATGACACTAACAGTAAAACATTCTCTTGCCCACTGTAAGGAAGTATGTATTGCTGTAGCTTCCAAAGGTTCTAAGAAGAATAATCTATTACCGTTCAAAAAGATCCTATCATCAACGACAGGATTCTTAGCAACGTAACTCTTAAAATTAATATACTTTGCTTCTCTTACATCAACATCAAATTGATCTTGGAAATTATTTTCTGCTTCTTCTTTAGAAGTTATATCACTATTGTATAAGTAACCAGCAGAACCTCCACGAGACTGTGAATAGAAGTGAGTAGGAATAATAAACGTCCAACCATCAGGAGTTGCTACTGTCCTAGTCCAAAGAGTTTTACCAGTATCCCAATTAGGTCTTGCAATAATAGCAGCATTGAGAGGATTAATTAAATCATCATAGTCTGTAAGGTCATCTGGTCTACCTCTACAGTCAAACACATAGTCAGCATCAACATCTTTAGGATCAAGTACATTACTTTCTCGTACCTTAAACAATCCTGACTGTAATATTTCTCTTTGTAATTCAACAGGACATAAATGTAATCCTACAGAATCAGCAGGGAATGGATGGAAAAATGATTTGTTCTTCTTACCCCAACCTTCATACAGTATACCTGTCTTAGGTGTAGCATGGATAAAATTATTATGCCAATTAAAACCTAGAGCATTGTCCAACAACTCAGGTTCATTAGGAAATGTTGCCTGTCCTACAGGTTCAGGAAGGATGTCAGGATTATGTACTAGTTCTACTTCACAATCAATATGCCTGGTAAACATAGCATAATGTAAAGCAGTAAAGCAACCAGCATTACCTGCACCAACAATAGTAATTTTCATTTAGTAATACCAAGCATCATGTAGTATAGCATACAAATAGTCTTTGACAATACGTGCTCTCTCTTTACCGAGGTGACCATAAGCTTCCGTTGCCGTAGGTTCATCCTCATTGATATACATGTCGAGATCTTTAATTATAAGAGCAGTGTTACCTGCAGTAGATGAATTAATAAACTCTTTAACTGCAGTGCGGTCAGCGTCAATGTCTGTTAGATAATTACGACAATTAAATGAATAGTCTTCATTTAAAAATGCTTTATCAATAGCATGCTCAACTAGATCATATAGTTCTTCCATTATTAAATCATATTATTCTCGCGCAAATATTTAACAGAATCAGTACACCCACCAAGATTAGTTCCATTAAGAACTACTTGAGGGAACGTAGAACCTTGCCCGAATTGACCATAGAATGCTTCTCTTTGGAAGTCAGTTCCTAATTTATATTCTCTGTAATTATATCCTTTACCATCTAAAACCTGTTTAATCTGGGTGCAATAAGGGCATCCTTCCCTTGTGTATACAGTAAAGTTCATAGTAGTTTAAAATAAAAAAGGGTATCCGAAGATACCC
>Ga0115011_10002667_pt1 | contig 12351 bp, 13 predicted proteins | sample TroAtlMetagenome_2_FD_88705 | JGI IMG/M metagenome (GOLD analysis project Ga0115011, IMG submission 88705) | Marine eukaryotic phytoplankton communities from Atlantic Ocean - Tropical Atlantic ANT8 Metagenome | ecosystem: Environmental > Aquatic > Marine > Oceanic | place: Tropical Atlantic... | reverse complement strand
TTTTACTGGGTTGGTTATTTTATAAAAAGCAATGAAAAAGAATATATATAAATTTATAGGAGCTGGAATTGAAATGTGTATTATAGTTCTTTTATGTTTTTTTATTGGATTTAAAATTGACCAAAAAATGGGAACCAAATACTATATTATTGTATTAAGTTTTTTAGGAATAGCATGTTCTTTGTTTGCTTTATATAGAAAAGTAAAAAAAGGTTGAAAAATAAATAAAAAAAAGCTATTATAAATCACAAAATAATTTAATTTTGTTTCCAAGTTTTAATTAACACTAATTCTATCTAAGATTGAGCTACTTGCAGACAATTAAAGTTTTTAAAAAAAGCACAAATTACTTCCTTCTATTGCTTTTGATTCTCTTTCCACAAAATATTTGTTCTGCCGGCTCTGATAACGATGATTTTGATGCTGGAGAAATGATTTTACATCATATATATGATGCGCACGAGTGGCACATTTTAGACTGGCCGACAAAAGAAATGATTATTGATACATTGAAAAATGACACGACTTTCAAAAAAATACATATTGCCATTCCTTTACCTATAATATTATTTGATGATGGTTTGCAAATTTTTATGTCTAGTAAGTTTAAGCATGGCAAATCTGTGGCTGAAAGCGGCGGTAAGTATTATAGATTATATCACGGAAAAATATATCAAACTAATCAAAATGGAGCTATAAAATACACTGACGGTAGTTATAAATTACTTGATGGCAAAAACTATCATGTTGATGAAAATGGACGAGAAGTGATATTAGGTGAGCCCAAGGATGGTGGTGGTGAAATATCAAACACAAAACCTCTTGATTTTTCTATTACAAAAAATGTGTTCAGTTTATTTTTTAGTATCATATTGCTAATGTTCATTTTTACAACAATGTCAAAAAAGTATAGAAAAAATAAAAACCAAGCCCCAAAGGGAGTGCAATCATTTTTAGAGCCGATAATAATATTTGTAAGAGATGAGATTGCGAAATCTGCTATAGGAGAAAAGCACTATAGTAAGTATTTACCATTTTTATTAACCGTTTTCTTTTTTATTTTTCTAAATAATCTACTTGGTCTCGTTCCATTTTTTCCAGGTGGAGCAAATCTTACTGGAAATATAGCGGTTCCTATGGTTTTAGCGTCTTTAGTTTTTATTATAACCACCTTAAGTGGTAGAAAACATTATTGGAAGCACATTTTTGCAATGCCAGGTGTTCCAAAACCGGTCTTGTTAATTTTAACTCCAATTGAAATTATAGGGGTTTTATTAAAACCCCTTGTGTTAATGATAAGGTTATTTGCTAATATAACAGCCGGTCACATAATTATACTTTCATTTTTTAGTATGATTTTTATTTTTGGAGAAATGCACCCCGCTGCAGGCTACGGTGTTTCAGTTTTCTCTGGGCTATTTGTTTTATTTATGATGACTTTAGAATTACTAGTAGCTTTTTTACAAGCATATGTGTTTACATTGTTGGCCGCCATGTATTTTGGTTCAGCACTGGAGGAGCATTAAAAATTATAGAATATGAATATTAACTTAAAATTTTTATAACATGGAATTATTATCAATCTTATTAGCAACCGATCTAACTTATTATGGTATTGCTGCAGTTGCGGCAGGAATAGCAGCACTTGGGGCGGGTATAGGAATTGGCCACATTGGAAATGGGGCAATGCAAGCTATGGCAAGGCAACCTGAAGCAACTAATGACCTGAGGTCAAACATGATACTTATGGCCGCTTTAATTGAAGGGGCAGCTTTTTTTGCAATGGTTATTGGTCTTTTGGTTATTTTTACCAAATAAGAATTATATAAAAAATAAATTTATCACATGGAATTAGTTACACCGGGCATTGGTTTATTGTTTTGGATGACTGTTTGTTTTTTGCTTCTTTTAGCATTGATGAGAAAATTTGCTTGGGGCCCAATTTTAAAAGCCCTGAATGAAAGAGAAGAGGGAATAAAAGAAGCTTTAAATGAGGCTCAAAAAGCACGAGACGAAATCAGTTCATTAAAGGAAAATCAAGATCAAATTGTTAGAGAGGCGAAAGAGCAAAGGGAAGAAATTATTTCAGAAGCAAAAAAATTTGTTGAGGATTATAAATCAAATCAAAAAAAACAAATTGATCAAGAAATGGAAAAAAGATTACAATCTGTTCAGGATTCTATTCAGAAAGAAAAGCAAACTGCAATGGAATCTATAAAAGAAAGCGTAGCTTCTCTTTCCATTGAAATTGCCGAAAAGGTTCTAGAAAAAAAGCTAGAACAAGATGAAGAACAGCAAGCCTTAATAAATAAAAGCTTAGACAAATTAAATATTAAATGAGTGTAGTTGTTGCAAAAAGGTACGCTAAATCCATATTTAATTTAGCTCAAGAAAAAGAACAGTTAGAGACGGTTTGTGAAGAGGTAAACATTCTTATACAAGTTTTTAAAAACGAGCAAATTGCTTTGGATTTTTTAACTAATCCTGTATTGTCTTTTTCTAAGAAAAAAGAAATATTTGATAAGGTTTTAAAAGAAAAGTTCACCCCCCTCACCATGTCTATTTTGTATTTTATTATTAAAAACAAAAGGTCAAATTTGCTCACGCAAATACTGGAAGAATATAATTTATTATATAGAGAGGAGAAAAAAATAATGTATGTAGATTTAATTACAGCACAAAAAGCAAATGATGAGTTAAAAAATATTATCATAAAAAGGTTAGGCCAAGAACAAAAGATACTATTGAATGAAAGAATTGACAAAAGTATCTTGGGTGGCGTCTTAATTAAAGTAAATGATAAACAATTTGACTCAACAGTAAAAAGTTATATTAACAAAATTAAAAGTAGTTTTAAAGTTTAAATTAATTAGTTATGTCAGAAATTAGACCAGCAGAAGTTTCAGAAATATTAAAAAAAGAATTAGCCGGCTTAGAAAACGCCTCTCAATTTGAAGAAGTTGGGGTTGTTTTAGAGGTTGGTGACGGTATAGCAAGAATATATGGATTGAATGATGTGCAGTCCGGAGAGCTTATAGAATTTAAAAATGGATCTCAAGGGATTGTGTTAAATTTAGAGTCGGATCATGTAGGCGCTGTTCTTATGGACTCTTCTCAATCTATTAAACAGGGAGATGTTGTGAAAAGAACAAAAAAAATTGCTTCTATTAAAGTAGGAAGGGGAATGTTAGGAAGGGTTGTTGATTGTTTGGGTAAACCAATCGATGGAAAGGGGGATATTATAGGAGATTCTTATGAGATGCCTTTGGAAAGAAAAGCGCCAGGAGTTTTATTTAGAGAGCCCGTAAGTGAACCTTTACAAACAGGAATTAAAGCAATTGACTCTATGGTTCCTATAGGAAGAGGGCAAAGGGAATTAATTATTGGCGACAGGCAGACGGGGAAAACAACAGTAGCAATAGATACAATTATTAATCAAAAGAAATTTTATGAGGAGGGAAACCCTGTTTATTGTATTTATGTTGCAGTCGGCCAAAAAGGGTCTACTGTTGCAAATATTCAAAAAACTTTAGAGGAAAATGGCGCAATGGCTTATACAGTTATTGTGGCAGAAAATGCATCAGACCCAGCGCCAAAACAATTTTATGCACCATTTGCTGGAGCTTCTATAGGCGAGTTTTTTAGGGACACAGGATCTCATGCGCTTGTGATATATGATGATTTATCTAAACAAGCGGTTTCTTATAGGGAGGTTTCTTTGTTATTACGTAGGCCCCCAGGAAGAGAAGCTTACCCGGGAGATGTTTTTTATCTACACTCTAGGCTTCTTGAAAGGGCGGCAAAAATTATAAATTCAAATGAAATCGCCGCCAACATGAATGATTTACCAGATTCTATTTCTGGAATGGTAAAAGGGGGGGGCTCTTTAACAGCTTTACCAATAATAGAAACTCAAGCGGGTGATGTTTCTGCTTACATCCCCACTAACGTAATTTCGATTACAGATGGTCAAATATTTTTAGAATCAGATTTATTTAATTCAGGAGTTCGCCCAGCAATTAATGTGGGTATATCCGTCTCAAGAGTAGGGGGTAACGCTCAAATCAAATCCATGAAAAAAGTTGCAGGAACATTGAAATTAGATCAGGCTCAGTATAGAGAACTAGAGGCTTTTTCTAAATTTGGATCAGATTTAGATGCGGCTACGACGGCTATTATAGAGAAGGGAAGAAGAAATGTTGAAATATTAAAACAAGGATTAAACCAACCAATGTCAGTAGAAAATCAAATTGCAATTATTTATTGTGGAACAAAGGGCCTTTTAAATGATGTTGCATTAGAAAAAGTGAAAGATTTTGAGGAGGAATTCTTAAGTTTTATGAGAAAAGAACACGGTAGCGCTCTAGACTCTATTAAGCAAGGAAGATTAACAGAAGAAGTAATCCAAGCGCTAGAAGAATCATGTAATAAAATAAAACAGAATTATATTTCTTAGGTGGGAAATTTAAAGGAAATAAGAACAAGAATTACATCGATATCTAAATCGATGCAAATTACTAGTGCTATGAAAATGGTTTCGGCAGCTAGATTAAAAAAATCACAGGAAAGAATTGAAAAAATGAGGCCCTATGCTGAGAAAATGAGTCAACTAATTTCTGACTTAAGCTCTAATTCTGAAAGTAAAAGTGGATTAACTGAAGAAAGGGATAATAAAAAGATACTTTTTGTTTTTTTGTCTTCTAACAAAGGTTTATGCGGAAGTTTTAACACATCATTAGTAAAGTATTTAGAGGAGTTTTGTAAAAAGTTTTTCCCTGAAACAAAAAAAGAAGTTTGTTGTTTAGGTAAAAAAGCGGAGCCTATTTTAAGAAGGAAGGGGTTTGGTATTATTGATGTAAACACAGATATTATCGAAAAACCAAATTTTAAGGAAACCACAATAGTTACAGATCAAATAATTAAAGATTTTTTAAATAAAAAATACGATAAAGTTATTTTACTGTATAATAAATTTAAAAATGCGGCCATTCAAGAGCCTTCACATGAACAGTTATTGCCAATTCAAAAACATCAAAATAACGAAAACAAAAATAGCAGCTATGAATTTGAACCTTCAAGTGAAGAAATATTAGAAGATTTATTACCAAATAGTATAAAAATTAAAACTTTCAAATCATTATTAGAGTCTATAGCATCTGAAAACGGATCAAGAATGACAGCAATGCACAAAGCTACTGATAACGCAAAAGAGTTACAAGAAGGATTAAAGTTGACTTATAATAGACAAAGACAAGCAGCTATCACCGGAGAGATATTAGAAATTGTTGCCGGGGCTGAAGCGCTAAAGAAATAATTACAAATACTTTTCGTTTATACTATATAAATAATTTATTTTTAGTACATGAGAAAATTAAAATTAAGCCATAGAATATTTATGTCTATGTTGGTGTTGATTTTTTTTTCTTTTTTGGCTGTTGGTATTTCAACAATATTCAGATATCAATCTAAAAACAAAGAATATCATAAAGAAAGATTGAAAAGGAAAGATAGGGCTGTTGTTCAGTCTATAAAACACATGACCTCCCCGGAACGATTTTCTTTAGAAGAACAGTTTAAACATACAAATATTCTGCAAAAAATATCTTCAATTCATAAATTGAATATTAATATATATGATATAGAAGGAAAATTCATAGCCACATCAGATACTAATAATTTAATAAACCCTAAAATAGAAGAGGGTCTTCTAAATAAAATAACAACACAAATTAAAAACCCAAATAATATAGCTCGAGAAATACAAGACAAAAAGGAACTTTTAGACATATATACTGTTTTATATGTCAACAAAAAGGCCTATGGAATATTAAATATCCCATATAACTCAACAGAGTTAAATGATATTAATGAAGAAATAAAAACAGAAGTTTTAGTATTAGTTAAAATTTATATTTTTTTATTTCTGATGTCAGGTTTAATAGCAGTTTTTCTATTAAAACAAATCACTAAACCACTAAAAATACTAACCCAGAAACTAAAAAATGTAGAAATAACAAAAAAAAACGAACCGATTTTTTGGCCAGTTAATGATGAATTAGGAGTGTTAATTTCACAGTACAATAATTTAATTAACGAATTAAGAGAAAAAGCCAAAAAATTAGCTAAAAGTGAAAGGCAGAGTGCATGGAAAAAAATGGCACAACAAATAGCGCACGAGATAAAGAATCCATTAACACCAATGAGATTAAGCGTTCAATATTTTGAAAAAACAACTCTAAATAATGACGAAAAACTGAATAAAAAAGTAAAAGAATTCACTTCAACCATGCTTCAGCAAATAGATGCTATGTCGGCTGTTGCCTCCGCATTTTCTAATTTTGCGAGTCTAACAAAACAGATTACAGAAAAATTTCAATTAGAAAAAGAAGTTGAAAAAATAACAGACTTGTATAAGAAAGACGGTGTTTACTTTAAGCCCATAGAACAAGATTGTTATGTAAACATTGACAAAACACATTTAACTAGGGTGTTAAATAATTTAATACAAAATGCAATTCAATCTATACCTCAAAAAAAAGAAAATCAAATAATACTAAAAATAAATAGTAATGGTAAATTTTGGTGTATTGAAATAATAGACAATGGATCAGGTATAAAAGAAGAAATAGGGAATAAAATTTTTGAGCCAAATTTTACTACAAAAAATTCTGGAATGGGCCTTGGGTTGGCTATGGTGAAAAATATTGTTCGCGATTTTGAGGGCGAAATTAGTTTTATAACTAAATTAGGAATAGGTACAACTTTTTTTGTAAAAATTCCAAAAGCGAATTAAAATAAATATAATTATGAAGTATATAAAAACATTAGTAGAGCCACCAATAGCAATTCTTAAAATAGACAGAGAGACTCATTTAAACGCATTAAATATAGATGTAATTCAGCAACTTTCAGCTGAATTAGATATTTTAGAATCACTTGAAGGTGTAAGGGTTGTGATTATCATTGGGGCGGGTAATAAAGCTTTTGTTGCGGGCGCTGATATAAAAGAATTTGCAAATTATTCTATTGAGCAAGGAGAGGACTTAAGTAAAAGGGGGCAAGATGCATTATTTAATAAAATTGAAAATTTTAAAAAACCCATTATTGCCGCAATTAACGGATATGCTTTAGGGGGAGGGTTAGAATTAGCGCTTTCTTGTCATATGCGTGTAGCATCTGAGAATGCTAAAATGGGATTACCAGAGTGCTCATTGGGCTTAATTCCTGGTTATGGAGGAACCCAAAGGCTTGTTAGAACGATTGGGCGCACACACGCAACTGAAATGATATTAACATCAAGAGTTATTAATGTTGACTTTGCGGAAAAAATAGGTCTTATTAATGTTAAATCAAGTCAAGAGGAGCTATTAAAAACAGCCAAAAAACTAGCAACATCTTGCGTTAATAATTCCCCAAAATCTTTAGAGACCGCAATAAAGTGTATAAATAAAAATTTTGATAAAAGTGGATTAATTTTTGAACAAAAGGAATTTGGTCAATTATTTGGAACTAGTGAATTTGCGGAAGGTGTTTCTGCGTTTTTAGAAAAGAGAAAGCCTAATTATTAAAGATGAAATTACTCACTTCATTTTTTTCACAAACAATATATTATGGTTTTAGCTCAGTTTTAGCCAGACTTCTAGGTTTTTTACTAGTCCCTGTATATATGGCTTATTTTCCTACTGGAGAGTACGGAAAAGTCGCAATATTTTACGCTGTTATAGCCTTTTTGGCTATAATATTTAGTTTAGGTATGGAGTCAGCTTTTTTTCGCTTCATTAATCAGGTTAAAAACAAGAACGAGGTTTACTCTACCGCTGCTATCATTTTAATTTTTTCAGCTGCAATTGTCTTACTAATAGGTCAAATAATATTACAAACTTTTCCAAAGGAAAGTGAATATTTTGTATATATAGTTTGGCTGTTTTTAATAATATGTATTGACACTTTATGTGTTTTGCCTTTTGCTAAATTAAGGCAAGAAGAAAAAGCAAGGAGATTTGCAATCATCAAGACCATTAATATTGTAATAAACCTTTCTTTGAATCTTTTTTTTATTGTTTTGTGCCCATATTTATTGGCTAAAAATCCAGATTTTTTTGATTGGATTAGACTATTATATAACCCAGAAGTAGGTATTGGTTATATTTTTATTTCTAATTTAATTGCAAGCGGAGTAACACTTTTATTATTATTTCCAGTGGTTTATAATCAAGTAAGCTGGTCTCATTTCTCTTTTGAGTTAACAAAAAAAATGTTTACATATTCATTTCCCTTAATTATAGCAGGATTAGCATATGCCACAAATGAGGTTTTAGACAAACTTTTCATATTTTATTTTTTAGGGGACGAGTCGGCAGGCACATACGCGGCCGCTTATAAGCTATCAATATTTATGGTTTTATTTGTGCAAGCATATAGATACGCTGTTGAGCCATATTATTTTAATAATTTTAAAAAAACAGAATTTGTGCAAAACTATGTTAAGATTATGCGCTACTTTGTAATCATTTCATCTTTGATATTTTTAATCATATCTCTTAATATAGAATATATTATGGAGCTTTTGTTATTATATTCACCCTACGCAAGTGAATATAAAAAAGGCTTAGAAATTATACCAATTATATTAATGGCTCATTTATTTTTAGGAATTTATTATAATTTGTCTATGTGGTATAAATTAACAAATAAAACAAAATATGGGGCTGCTATTTCTTTGATCGGGGCCTTTATTACAATTGTTTTAAATTTCATATTAATTCCAAAAATTGGATACATTGGTTCTGCTTGGGCAACACTCATATGTTATTTTACAATGGCTTTAATATCTTATTCTTTTTCAAGAAAACACTATTATATACCCTATGAAAAAATTAAAATAGCGATTTATTTAATTTCTTCAGTCGGCATATATGTAACGGTAAGTTATTTGGAAATAAAAGGACTCATATACAATTTAGTATTTATAGTATTGTACATTTGTATAGTGATTTTTTTAGAAAATTTAAATAGAAAAAGAAATGAACTTCATTAATTGCAAAATAATTAATAAATCAAATAACCCGCTACCAAAGTACCAAACAGAAGGCGCTTCTGCGGTTGATCTTTTTGCTGATTTAACTGAATCAATAATACTTAAATCAAAAGAAAGAAAATTAATACGAACAGGAATATATATATCCATACCAGATGGATATGAGGCCCAAGTTAGACCAAGGAGTGGGCTGGCTATTAAGCACGGTATAACAGTTTTAAATAGTCCGGGCACTATAGACTCAGACTATAGAGGAGAAATCGGGGTTATATTAATAAATCACTCAGATATAGATTTTAAAATTTCTAATGGAGAAAGAATAGCTCAATTAGTATTATCAAGTTATGAAAAAATAACATGGAAAGAGGTGGGAAAACTTGATGATACTCAAAGAGGAAAAGGTGGGTTTGGAAGCACAGGTTAAAACATGAATGTAATTATTCCTATGGCAGGATTAGGGTCAAGGCTCCGTCCAATTACCCCAACAACACCAAAGCCACTTATAAAATTAGCGGGAAAAACCATTATTTATAGAATTATAGAGGAGCTATATCAATATACCCAAGTAAAAAAAATTGGATTTATTTTACAACAAAAAAATGCCTTAGTAGAAAATAATTTGAAAGAAATTATTAGCAAGGAATTTAACAAAAAAATAAAAGTTTATTTTTTTTATCAGAAAAAAGCAGAGGGCACCGCTCATGCAATATATTGTGCTAAAAAGTTATTAAAAGGAAGGCTTTTGGTTATTTTTTCTGACACATTATTTTTTTTAAAAAAACCAATTAATTTTAGTGAGCTAGATAAATATGACGGCGCTATTTTTGTAAAACAAGTTAAAGACCCCTCTTCATATGGAGTTGTAAAGAAAAATAATCAAGGTATAGTAACCGATTTTATTGAAAAGCCAATTAATCCAGTTTCTAAACTAGCAATTATAGGCGTTTATTATTTTAAGGAAGCTGAAAAACTAGGAAGGGAAATAGAGCACATAATATCTAAAAAGTTACTAGAAAAAAAAGAATATCAACTGACAACAGCTTTAAGAAATTTATATAAAACAGGAGATGACTTTACAACAATTGAAGTTCAAGATTGGCTAGATTGCGGCACACCTAAAAGCCTAATAGACACAAATACCTATTTATTAAAAAAACAGAAATACGACGATTTGTTTTCAGTAAATATAAAAGACACAAAAAACCAGATTATTAAACCTGTATATATTGGAGAAAATGTGATTATAAAAAAATCAAAAATTGGACCAAATGTTTCAATCGAAAATAACTGTGTCGTGGAAGGCTCAATTATAAAAAATACTATTATACAAGAAAATGTAGTTGTTGAAAATGGAAATTTAGAAAATTCTATTTTAGGTAAATTTTCTAAATATAATAGCCAAAGTAAGTCTTTAATAATAGGTCCATACTCTAATTTAAACAGAAAATGAAAATAAAATATTTAATAATATTTTTTTTTATTTTGTGTTCAGGGATCACGCCTTCTGACTCACAAAGTAATATTAACTCGTTAGAAAAAAAGTATATAAAACATTACTTTTTGGCAGAAAAATATAAAGCCCTCGAAGAATATGAGAAGGCTAAAATAGAATACGAGATCTGCATTAAAGAAAAACCAGAAGAACCCTCAGCTTTCTATCAATTAGCAAAAATACATTTTAGTTTAGGGGATTATAATCAAGCCAGGGAATATATTGTTGAGGCAAAAAAAACAAACCCAGAAAATATTTGGTATTCATATTTATTAATTGAAGTTTATTATCAAACTTTTGAGCTCGAAAAGCAGGCGGAGGTTTGGTTAGATTTAATTCAACTTGATAAAGAAAATCCGCTGTATTATTTGGAAGCAATACACACATATATGAACTTAGGGTTATTTAAAAAAGCCTTAAAAATAATACAGAAAGCAGAAAAAAATATTTCAGTAAATGAAAATATCATTATTTTAAAATCAGAAGTTTTCCAAAAAGACAATGATGTAGATAAAGCAGTAGAAATTATTTTATCTGCACATAAAAAAGATCCAAAAAACTTAATTTTTTTAAAAAAATTATCTGAACTGTATATTTTACAAAGTGAATATGAATTAGCTAATGAAATTTATAATAAAATACTAAATTTAGATCCAGAAAATTCAACGGCACTATTAGCTTCTTATAAAATTTTTCAAACACAAGGTTTAATAAAAGAGGAAATAGAAGTTTTTTTAAAAATATTTCGGTCTCAAGAAATAACAAAAGAACAAAAGATAGATGTTTTATTTGCAGTTTTTTCTGATAATGAAAAAATAGATAGATATAAGAATTATATACCAGAAGTTTTAGATGAATGTATTTTAATTTATCCCGAAGAAGTAATGTTTTACGTTGTCTTAGGAGATTTTCAATTATTACATGATGATTTGGATGGCGCGCTAACTAACTACATCAAGGCAATTAATTATGGACTTAAAGACAAATTGTTATATGAAAAAATTCTCAATATTCATTTAGTTAATAATGAACTAGATGAGGTTTTATTTTACAGTAACCAGGCAATAGATTATTTTTCTTTTCATCCAATTTTTTATTACTATGAAGGGCTAGCCTTTATGTACAAGAAAGAGTATCAAAAAGCTACTAACAGCATAGTGAAGGGGTTAGAATATGTTATAGAGGCCCCCCTTTTACAATCAGAGATGTATGCTCTTTTGGGAGACAATTATCATAAACTAGGAAATAATGAAGAGTCAGATAAATTTTATGATTTAGCCTTGCAAATTAATCCTGAATACATAATTGTTTTAAATAATTATAGCTATTATTTATCTTTAAGGGGTGGTGAAAACAATTTATTAAAGGCGGAAGAAATGATTATTAAATGCTTAAAGATAACAGAGGACAGTCCTCAGCCATCATTTTTAGATACTTATGCATGGATTTTATTCAAACAAGGAAAGGAATCGATAGATTTAAACATACAATTAGAAAAATATAATTTATCAAAAAAAATAATGAATTTATGTTTTGAAAATGGAGGAAGTTCCGCTGTTATGCACGATCACTATGGGGATGTTTTATTTGAATTAAACGATTTGATTGGCGCAAAGAAACAATGGGAAGAGGCCCTGAAAAAAGACCCTGAAAACAAAAAATTAAAAAAAAAATTAAATAAACTTTAATATTCATCAGCGTGAAAATCTTAATCCTGATATTTTTTTCAATTCATTTTATATTTTCAAAGAATCCAAATAAATTAATTGAAAAAAAAAAAGATCTACTAGAAGAAATTGAATTATCAAAAAAAACTTTAGAA
>Ga0115011_10002666_pt1 | contig 12351 bp, 8 predicted proteins | sample TroAtlMetagenome_2_FD_88705 | JGI IMG/M metagenome (GOLD analysis project Ga0115011, IMG submission 88705) | Marine eukaryotic phytoplankton communities from Atlantic Ocean - Tropical Atlantic ANT8 Metagenome | ecosystem: Environmental > Aquatic > Marine > Oceanic | place: Tropical Atlantic... | reverse complement strand
TCGATTTCCAGTCGCCACCTCCTTCATACTGAATCAATTGAACCAGAAGATGAAAGTTCGACGAAGCACGGCGCACTGCCATCGCGGCGAAATTATTTTTAACTTTCTGTAACTCTCGCGCGGAGACTGGCTCGTTCTTCAATCGCTCAACCTCTGCGTAAATCGCCGCCTCGACGTCGCCCGGTGTTTTCGGCTCCTTCGCCTCACCGCCGATATTGAACATACCGGCATACTTTCGCTCCATTTGATGGGCGAAGGCCGACGTAGCCACTTCGTCGCCAAGCACGAGCGCCTTGTGTAACCGACCGGAGCGGCCGGACAACACAGCCGCGAGCACCTCCAAGGCGTAGGCGTCGGGATGCCCCGCTGCCGGCGTATGCCACAGGATGTCCACCTGCGGATTGGCCTCCGCCTCAGCGTTCATTCGCTTCTCAACTTTCTGTGCCACTTCCTCGGTAACAACCTCGGGAGGATTCCGTTTGCCTCGCGAGATGCGCTCGAAGTAGCGCTCGCAGAGTTTGGCCGCATCGTCGGCCTTAAAGTCGCCAACAAGTATTAGAGTGATATTTTGAGGCGCATAGTGGAGAGCATAAAACTCGTCTGCCTGCGCCTTGGTGATGGCAGGGATATCTGACGGCCAACCGATCACTGGCCAGCCGTACGGGTGCGACTCCCAGAACATCGCCTCGAGAGATTCCTGAAATTTACCAAGCGGCGTGGACTCGGTACGCATGCGCCGCTCCTCGAAAACCACGTCTCGCTCGGCGTAAAACTCGCGGAATACCGGCCTCAACAGCCGCTCCGACTCCATCCACGCCCAAAGCTCGAGCTTGTTCGCCGGCACTGTAATGAAGTAGCCGGTCATATCGTTAGACGTGAAGGCATTCATGCCAGACGCACCGGCTGTGGTATAGATGCGGTCGAACTCATTCTTGACGAGCACATCGCGCTGCGCGGCGATCAGTTCCTTGAACTCGGCCTCAAGTTCGCGGTAGCGCTTGGTCTTGTTTTCCGGCTTGGCAATGTCGTCGATCTCGCCGCGCCGCAGGGCCAGCCGCATCTTAGCCTCCTCCCGGCGCATGGCATCGCGGACCACTTCCTGCTGATCAATGATCTCGGCGTCACGCTTGGCATCGCTCGTGCCGATGGTCGGCGTGCCCTTGAACATCATGTGCTCGAAGAGGTGCGCAATGCCGGTGATGCCAGGGCGCTCGTTGACACTGCCAACGCGCGCCACCCATCCACCGGCGATGACCGGCGAGTGGTGGCGCTCGACCATGAGCAGTTTCATGCCGTTGGAGAGCGTGCGCTCGTCAACCGGCACTTGCTGCGCCTGGCCAAGCGCCACTCCGGCAAGGGTGATTGCCAAGCCAAGCGCCTTGCTGTGGGGTCGTTGTATTCCTATTTTTGATTTCACAGTTAAATCGCTGCTGTCTGTTAAATGACTGCCTCCGTCCGATCAATCCCAATCCCTCAGTTCACAGCCGCGTCTGGGATGTCGAACACCGTCAGGCCAAGCACGATCAGTATAATCCCGAATATCAGCTGAAACCAGACCTTGGCCGCAAGCCAGCGCGGCTTGGCCAGCATCCACTGGATCATATCACGCATGCGCCACGGCGAGATCACCATCCACATCGACATGACGATGATCATGTACGCCCAAACGGCGAACACCAGTCGCCACTCCCACATATGCGCCACCGGCGTGTCGAGCATGTAGTGGCGCTGCGTGTCGAGCATCAGCTTGGCTAACAGCAGCATGAAAACAGCCAGGCCGCGCACCGCCAAAAAATCCCGCAGATAAATGCAAGAGCCGATCCCCACCGCGCCGAAGCCAATGTAAAACCAATGCTTGATTTCCCGATAGTCCGCCATGTCCTCAGATTTTATGTTCCAGAGAAACCAAGCAGTGGCGGCAAGAATCAACACGTAGCCGGGCGCGTTAGCACGGGGAAACGCACGCATCACCTGGCCAACCGCAGCCGGCCTGGCCAAGCTATAGCCCGAGAGTGTCACCAGGCACACGCCAAGTAAAATCGACAAGTTGGCCAGGCTGATCACATTGGTCATCTCGATGCCGATGTAAAGAAACACGCCGACAAATGCCAATAGGAAAACAAACAGCGGTAGCGTCGCCGCCGACTCTTTTGTTTGTTCTTTCACGAGTCAGTTTAAATTCACGATCGCCGGGTCGCCGTAAAGGGTAAACGAGCCGTTGCGGGTGATTTTTAATTCCATCAGCTCTCCGCGGAACCGGTTGCCGCCTTCGAACACCACGATCTTGTTACACCGCGTACGCCCCTCCATCCGGGCGGCATTGCGGCGGCTTGGCCCCTCGACGAGTACCTCCATCGTTTTGCCAACAAATCTCTCATATCGTCTGGTCCCCATCTCATCGATCGCCGCAAGCACCATCGCGTGCCGCTGCTCGATCAACTCCCTCGGCAGTTGATTCTCCATTGCGGCCGCCGGCGTATCGCGGCGTGTGGAGTACTTGAAAACAAATGCATTGTCGAACTGAACCTCGCGGCAGAGCGACATCGTCGCCTCAAACTCCTCCTCCGTCTCGCCGGGAAACCCGACGATGATGTCCGTAGTGACGCCGATGCCCGGCCTAATGGCACGCAGCTTCCGAACGATCTCCAAAAAACGCTCGCGCGTATAGCCGCGGTGCATCCGCTTGAGCATCGCGTCGCTGCCACTCTGCACCGGAATGTGGGCGCTTTCGCAGAGCTTGGCCAAGCGCCCGTAAGCCTCGATCAAATCGTCTCCGTAGCCCTTGGGGTGCGGCGAAGTGAAGCGAATCCGGTCTAGCCCGTCTATTCCGTGCACCGCCTCGATCAACTGCACGAACGCCGACTTGCCGTCCCGATCGCCGATCTCACGGCGGCCGTAGCTCGTCACGATCTGACCAAGCAACGTCACCTCGCGCACGCCACGGTTCACCAACTCGCGGCACTCGCTGACGATGTCGGCGATCGACCGACTTCTCTCCCTCCCACGCGTGTCCGGCACAATGCAGAACGTGCAAAACTGGTTGCACCCCTGCATGATGCTGACGAACGAAGTGACCGGTTTTTTGTCGCTTGCGCCGTTGAGCAGATGCTCCCGGATCGTTGCCTCGCTGCCCTTCTCCTCGTCGATATCGACCACTCCCCCGGCGCGACCGGCTAGCAGGTCCCCGATGTGATCGGCTGTGCGATGAAATTTTTGCGTGCCAACCACAAGGTCCACGTCCGGGAGCTTATCGATCAACTCCTGTCCACGGCTCTGCGCCATACAGCCCATGAAGCCCAGCACAGCCTTGCGGTTTTTCGAGCGCAACTGCCCCGCGACGTGGCTCATTTTGCCGAGCGCCTTCTGCTCGGCGGCATCTCGCACACTGCAAGTGTTGAGCAGGATGACATCCGCCTTCAACGCATCGGCCGTCATGCTGTAGCCCTTGGCCACCAACTGCGCCGCGACCGCCTCGGAGTCGCGCTCGTTCATCTGGCAACCGTAAGTTTTTATAAAGACACTTGGCATCCGCTGCTCACTTATCAATACCTCACCAGCGACCGCACCGGCGCGGCGCCCATTTTGGCCCGGCCGGCAAGAAAGCTCAGCTCGATGAAAAACACCACCTCTACCACCTGCCCGCCGGCCCTGGCCAGGACGTTTGCCGCCGCCGCCGCCGTGCCGCCCGTGGCCAACAGATCATCCACCAACAGCACACGTTGGCCCGCCAAAACGGCGTCGGTGTGGATGGCAATGGTGTTACTGCCGTACTCAAGTTCGTAGCTCTCCTCGATGATTTTCCACGGCAACTTGCCCTTTTTGCGGATCGGCACAAATCCCACGCCCAACTCGCGGGCCATCGCCGCACCGAAAATAAAGCCGCGCGCATCGATCCCGGCGACGGCGTCCACCGTATCGGCCGAGTGCCCGCAGAGCAGGTGGCTGATGCAGCCGTCGAGCAACCGGGCGTCAGCCAGCACCGGCGTGATGTCCTTGAATTGAATCCCCTCCTCGGGGAAATCTGGCACGTTGCGGATCCCCGCCTGCAATTCCTCCAGGGTGACGTCGGTCGAAGCCATGACGGGCAATGTCTCTGTTTGGCCAACCGCCGTCGAGTTTATTGCGCTGAAGCCTCGAGTTGATCGAGGGCTTTTCGGAGCTTTCCCAGGGCGCCGTTCTGCAACTGGCGCATCCGCTCGTGCGTGAAGCCGAACCGGTGGCCGATCTCCTCGAGCGCGGGTAAAAGCGCGCAAGAAAAAAAGAAACAGCTTGCCAGCGCCCCCCCGGATCATGGACAGTCGGACATGGCGGCAGAACAAAGCGCAGGCTTACTCGATTCAGCCTTTTATCAACCGGCGAACACCTTTTTCCCGGCCCAAGCTGGCTTGGCCCTGACATACGACGATCTCACCCTTTCAACACTTTACTCGGAGATTCTCCCGAGAAACACCTCGCTCGACACCGAGTTGGCGGGGGGATTACGCCTGCATCTCCCTGTCATCTCAGCCGACATGGACACCGTCACCGAGTCGCACATGGCCACCGGCATGGCTCTCAACGGCGGCCTTGGCCTAATCCACTACAACATGCCGGAGAAGCAGCAACTCAAAGAGGTCAGCCGCGTCAAGAACCACGTCCACGGACTCATCCAGGAGCCGATCACCGTCGCGCCCGACAAGACCGTGGGCGACGTGATCGAGTTAATCGAGACTAAGCGCTACTCTTTCAGCACCTTCCCCGTCGTGGGCGACGACCGTAAACTCGTCGGCCTGCTCTCCGGCAACGTCCTCAAACCGCGCTACGCCGCCAAGCAAGTCACTGGCGCACTCGTCCCGCGAGACCAAGTGCAAACCATCCGCCAAAGCCAGCTCGGCGCAGATCCAATCGCCATCGCTGACCAGTTTTTCACCGACCACCCCGGCATCAACAAACTGCTGGTGGTAGACGATAACGACGAACTCCACGGCCTGTTCACCCTGAGCGACATCGAGCGCATCACCACCGAGAAACTCTCGCAGTTCCGACCGGCGCGCGACGATCACTTCCGACTGCTCTGCGGCGCAGCGGTCTCCACCCCGCGCAACGACGACGGCGAACTCGACCGCGAACGCATCGTGACGCACATAGGCGCATTGATCGAGCGCGGCGCGGACGTCATCGCAGTCTCCACCGCGCATGGCCACTCGAAGGGCGTCGGCGATGCCGTCGCATTGATCCGCGCGGCTTATCCAGATTTACCCCTCATCGCAGGCAACGTCACCACCGCAGCCGGGGTTGACTACCTCGCCGACAAAGGCGCGAACATCATCAAAATCGGCCAGGGTCCCGGCTCAATCTGCACCACGCGACTCGTCGCCGGGGTGGGCATCCCACAGATGACCGCCCTCTACGTCGCCAGTCAGGCGGCCAAGGCCAAAGGCGTGAGCCTCCTCGCCGACGGAGGTATCACCAAGTCGGGCGACATCGTCAAGGCACTCACGCTCGCCGACGGCGTGATCTGCGGCGGCCTGCTCGCCGGTTGCCCGGAGACACCCGGCCAAGTGATGGAGATCAGCGGCAAACTCTACAAACAATACCGCGGCATGGGCAGTTTGGCCGCGATGAAATCCGGCTCCGCCGCCCGCTACGGCCACGCGCCGAGAGACGCCAACCGCAAAGTCGCCGCCGAAGGCATCGAGGCGCTCAAGGAAGTTTCGGAGAATCTAGATCAGCTCCTGGCCCATTTGATCGGAGGCGTCCAAGCCGGCATGGGCTACCTCGGAGCTGCCACCCTGCCCGACCTACGGGCCAAGGCCCGCTACATCCGAATCAGCCCGGCCGGCCAAAAGGAAGCTGCCCCCCACGACGTTGTAGAAATGAAAGCCAGCTCCTAACCCGCTTGGCCAATCGCTTGGGTTACTGCAGTTTTCTTCTCCGACTTGAGGCGGAGTTGGCCGCAGGCGGCATCAATATCGGTACCTTTTTCGATGCGCACGGTCACCCGGACGCCCTTGCGGTGCAGCGCGTCGCGGAACCGACCGACCATCTCGTCGCTTGGCCGCTCTAGCTCTATGCCGTCCACGGGGTTGTACGGGATGAGGTTGACCTTGCACTGCAACCGCTTAGCCAAGGTGCTCAACGCCTCGACCTGCTCCGGCCCGGTGTTAACCCCGTCGATCAAAATATACTCAACCCAGATCATTCGGCCCTTGGACTGCTGATACGCCTCGCAAGCGGAGATCAGTTCCTCGAGCGGATACTTGCGGTTGATCGGCATGATTTTGTCGCGCACATCGTCGGTCGCGCCGTGCAACGAGATCGCGAGGTGATATTGCTGCGGCATTTCGGCCAAGCGGCGAATCTGCGGCGCGAGGCCACTGGTGGACACGGTGATCTTGCGCGCGCCGATGTTCAGCCCCCACGACGAGTTGAAAATCTCGAGCGCCCGCATGAGGTTGTCGTAGTTGGCGAGCGGCTCCCCCATACCCATCATGACGATGTTGTTTACCAGCCCGCCCTGCGGCTTGGCCGGCTCACCGCCACTGGCCAAGTGCCAACGCTCGACGGCCAGCACTTGATCCACGATCTCGGATGCGTCGAGGTTGCGCTTGTAACCCATGAGGCCGCTCGCACAAAACTTGCAACCGTAGGCGCAACCGACCTGCGACGAGACACAGATCGTGTGCCGGTCACTTCGGTTACCCTCACGGCCGACGGATGCGGGAATCAACACGCTTTCGATCAGCTCCCCGTCGGCAAGCCGCCAGAGAAATTTCACTGTGTCGTCCCGCGAGCGTTGCTCCTTGACCAGCTCGAGTGGCTTGAGGAGAAATGAACCGGCAAGTTGCTCGCGTAATTCCTGCGGCAGATCGCTCATTTCGTCGATCGAGCTGGCACGCTTTTTATAGAGCCAACCGAGGAGCTGCGTCACACGATAACTTTTGTACCCCCACTCGGCGAGGGTGCTCTCCACCTCCTCGGCGTTGAGCGAGCGCAGTTCTCGGTTAGGTGCTTGGATGCGGTCAGTCATTCGGTTAGATAAAATTTTTGCGTGTACTCGCGTACCATCCGGGTGGTGTCGTACTGGGCTGCCAGCGTAACCATAGCCCGCCGAATTTTTCCGATCCACGCCCTCGGGATGCCACCATCGTCGCGGTCGTAAAAGCAGGGAATCACCTCGCCGGAAAGCACTTTATATAGGTTCTCGCTGTCCAATTTATCCTGCTCCTCGATGTTGTCAGCATGTTCGTCGCCACCGATGGCAAAGCCGTTTGTACCATCGTAACCCTCCCGCCACCAGCCGTCCAGGATGCTCAGATTAAGGCAGCCATGGCAGGTGGCTTTCATGCCGCTCGTGCCGGAAGCCTCGAGCGGCCGGCGAGGGTTATTCAGCCAAACGTCGCAGCCGGACACCATCTGCCGCGCGACGTGCACGTCATAATTCTCGAGGAACACCAGATGCCCACTCAACTTGGAGTGGTGACTCATGTGGATGATTTTTTGGATCAACCGCTTGCCCTCATCGTCGCGCGGATGCGCCTTGCCGGCAAAGATAAACTGCACCGGCCGCCGCAAGTCGCGGGCCAGGCTCACAAGATTTTCTAAATGGTCGAAGACCAGCGGCGCGCGCTTGTAGGTGGCGAAGCGCCGGGCGAAACCGATCGTCAACGCATCCGGGTTGAGCAGGTGATCGAACGCAATGAAGTCGCTTGGCTTCGAGCGATGCCCTTGATCCTGCAACCGCCGCCGGACGAACTCGATCAGCTCGCGCCGCAGTCGGTAGCGTAGCGCCCAAAGCTCCTCGTCGCTGACGAACGACCCGTCCCCCATGCGCGCCCAAAACTCGGGCTTGGCCAATTCCTCCAACCAGTCCGCCGCCGGTTCCGCTTGGCCAAGCTTGCGCCGCCAGAATTTTCGCACCGGCCCTTTCATCCAGCCGGCCAGGTGGATACCGTTGGTCACGTGGCCGATCGGCACCTCGCCCACCGACGCCCCCGGATAAAGGCCGCGCCACATCTCGCGGCTGACCTGCCCGTGCAACTCGCTCACACCGTTGGCCGCGCGCGCTGCCTTGAGCGCGAGCACTGTCATGCAAAATTCCTCGTTGTCGTCGTCCGGGTTAACCCGGCCAAGCGCGAGCAACTCCTTGGCGCTGACGTTGAGCTGCCCGTACAGGTGCCGCACCGCGTAATCCATCAGCTCATGACCAAAACGATCATGACCAGCCGGCACCGGCGTGTGAGTCGTGAACAGGCACTGCCGCCTTGCCCTGGCCAGCGCTTCGTCAAAACAGGCACCCCCAGCGATCTGCTCGCGCATCAACTCAAGCGCAAGAAACGCTGCGTGGCCCTCATTCATGTGAAACACCGACGGCTCCACGCCGAGCCGCCGCAAAAGCCTCACACCACCCACGCCAAGCAGGATTTCCTGCATGATGCGCGTCGAGTTGTCGCCGCCGTACACGCGCCGCGTGAGGTCGCGAAAGTGCGGCTGGTTCGTCGGCAGATTGGCGTCGATCAGATAAACCGGGCAGCGACCGACATTAACCACCCAGGCGCGAAAAGACACCTGCTCGGCGGCGATCTTCACCGTGCAAACCAGCGGCTGGCCGTTGTCGTCCAGCACCGGCCCGAGCGGAAGATTCTGCGGGTCAAGCTGGCTGTAATACTCCGTCTGCCAGTTCTCGGCACTGATCGCCTGCTGAAAATAGCCCTCGCGGTAAAACAAGCTGATGCCGACAAAGCCAAGGCCAAGGTCACTGGCCGACTTGGCGTGGTCGCCGGCCAGCATGCCCAAGCCGCCGGCTGCGATCGGCAGCGTCTCGTGAAAGCCAAACTCCGCGCTGAAATACGCCACCGGCCGCCTGGCCAGGCCGGGCGCATGCTCCGCCGCCCAAGTGCCGGTTGCGCCCAGATAGGCGTCGAACTGCCGGAGCACTTCCTGCACGCGGCCGTTGAACTCCTCGTCAAGCAGCCGCACCCGCAGTTCCTCGTCCGACAACTCTCGCAGCACCGCCACGGCATTGTGATAAAGGTAACGCCACGCGCGCGGCGACAGTTCCTCAAACACATCCTGCGCATCCTGGTTCCAAGTCCACCACAGGTTGCGAGCCAGCCGGTTCAGGCCGGCGACGGTGGCGTCAATTTGATTAAGCGAATCCACTCTTGATTTGTTGAGATCGGGGCCACATCCCCGACCTTGGGGCGGCATCCTATTGCCGCGTAGGGTTCCCGGCAAGTTAGCTCAGCGTCATCGGGTCGATGTCGATGATGAGACGGATGTCGTCGGGAATCTGCAACGCCACCCGCTTGGCCGAGAGTTTACGGCTGAGCGCGGACATATGCGGGGTGCGGATCATGACCTGGTAGCGGTAGAAATTTTCGGCGCGCAGCAGCGGCGCGGGCGCTGGGCCGGCAACAACGACGTCACCCAGTTCCCCGGCCAATTCGTCCATCTCCTTTCGCAAATGGTCGGCGAAAAACTTGACGCGATCCTCACTGCGGCCGCGCAGTGTCAGCAACGCCACGCGGCTGACCGGCGGATAGCGCAACTCCTGCCGAAACTCGATTTCCTGCTCGTAAAAACCGATGAAGTCATGCCGGCGCGCGTATTGGATCGACGGGTGAAACGGCGTGAACGATTGCACGTACACCTCGCCCTCGACGTCGCCGCGCCCTGCCCGGCCGGCCACCTGCGTGAGCAGTTGAAACGTCCGCTCGCTGGCACGGAAGTCCGGGATGTGCAGGCTCAGGTCGGCGTGAATGATCCCGACCAGCGTCACGTTCGGGAAATGCAGCCCCTTAGCAATCATTTGTGTGCCCAGCAGAATGTCGATTTTGCCTGTACGAAAATCGCCGAGGATGCGCCGGTAATCCTCCTTGCGCTTGAGCGTGTCGGAGTCCATCCGCTTGACCTTGGCCATAGGGAAGCTCTTGGCCAGGGCGGCCTCGACCTTCTCCGTGCCCAAGCCGGCGAAGCGGATCGCCGCGTTGCCACAACCCTCCTGCGGACACTTGTTCGGCGCGGCCTCGACGTGGCCGCAAATGTGGCACATCAATTGTTGCGCGGCGCGATGGTAGGTCAGCGACACGCTGCAATTAGGGCACTCGGCGACGAAGCCGCAGTCGGGGCACTGCAACGAAGACGACCAGCCGCGCCGGTTGAGGAATAGCATCACCTGCTCTTTTTGCTCGAGCCGCTGCAGGATCGCCTCGCGCAGTTGCGGTGAGAAAATGCTGATGCCCTTCTCCTTGCGACCCGCACTACGCATGTCGATCACGCGCACGAGCGGCATGTTTATATTGTCCACCCGCTCGGTGAGCGAGAGCAGGCCGTACTTGCCCCGCTGCACGTTGTAGTAACTCTCCATCGACGGCGTCGCCGAGCCGAGCACCACCGCGGCGCCCTCCTGCTGACCGAGCACCACCGCGAGGTCACGGGCGTTGTAGCGCGGCGCTTCCTCCTGCTTGTACGAGTGCTCGTGTTCTTCGTCGACGATCACGAGGCCAAGCGGCTCCACCGGCGCGAACACTGCCGAGCGAGCGCCGATGACGATGCGCGCCCTGCCCTGCCTAATCTTGTGCCACTCGTCGTGCCGCTCCCCGGCGGAGAGGTGGCTGTGCAGCACGGCGACCAATGTCTGCTGCTTCCCGTGGCTGAATCGCGCCTTGAACCGCTCGACTGTCTGCGGTGTCAGCGAAATCTCCGGCACGAGCACGATGGCGCCCTGCCCTTGGCCAAGCGTGTGCTCGATCGCCTGCAGATACACCTCCGTCTTGCCGCTGCCGGTCACGCCGTGCAGCAGGAACACGCAGTCGCCTTCGGGCTTGGCCTCGTCGCCGGCCGGCTTGGCCAAGCGCTCCATCGCGCCGATGATCGCCTTCAGCGCAGTCGCCTGTTCGGCATTCAACTCAAGCGGCTGTGACGGGAGGATGTGCTCCTTGCCATACGGATCGCGCTCGGAGATTTGCGGCGCGATGGAAACCAGCCCCTTGTCCTCGAGTTTGCGAATGGTCGATGACGTCGTCCCGGCCAGGCGCACCAACTCCTGCAGCGGCAGCTCCCGCCACTCCTCGACAATGTTCCAAAGGTCAGCCTGCCGCTTGGTCAACTTGGTCAACTCGCCGTGCACCGGCAGCGCCCGCACGAACAACCGCTCGCGCCAGCCCTTCTCCTCCTTGCGAACGGCGGTTGGCAACACCGCCTTCATCGCCACCTCGGGAGCGCAACAGTAGTAGTCGGCGATCCAGCGGACGAGCCGGAGAATTGGCGGCGTGACCAGCGCCTGGCCGCCGACCGTCTTTATGATTTCGCGGAGGTTACCGTGCGGTGACGCGGCGAGCACCTTCGTCACCACGCCCATCACCTCGCGCGGGCCAAACGGCACCTTGACCCGCGTGCCTTCGTGGACGCTGGATTCCAGCTCCGCCGGCACGAGGTAGTCAAACTCCCGGCGGACAGCGACGTCCAATGTCACACGGGCAACCACGCGATGGCCGGGCAGCTTGGGCCGCGGCACTGCTCCAGCGCAAGACGGAAACCGTTAAATTAGTTTCAATTTTCAAATTTGGAGCCGAATTATTGGTGGAGATTGTTCAGCTAAAAGATCGCCCTCGGAACCGAGGATCTGGGCGGCTTCACCCCAGCGCTTGGCCAAGCGCAGGACGTTGGCGACATCTAGCTCGAGGTGCGGCGACGGGTACTTGGCTAAATAGATGGTGCATAGTCGGAACAGTTTCCACGCCGGACGCTGACGCTTTTTTTGCAGGTGCACAAACGCGCCAGCAAACTGGATCAGGCCCTTGAAGAAATCGCCGTCCGGGCCGTTGCGATCCTGAAGCCACAACGCCTCCAAGACGTCGTGTGCTTCGTAAAATTTCTGCTCGTTGAAACAGCGAAAGTACCCAGCAAAGTGAGGGTCGTGCGGACCTGTTTCCACACCTTCAAGCAGCGCCGCAACCTTGTGATCCTTGCCGCTCACCAGCGGAGTTTTGCCGGAAAAAACTCCGCGATGAGATCCTCGTAATACGGCCGGAGTGCCTCGACATCGGGCGCCTCGTGGCTCTTGGTGTAGAGGTCGTAACGATTGAACTCAAGCACCCACTTGAGCATCCCACGATCCTGCTCGTTTGTGAACTGGTTGTACTCGCCTTCGCGGTGCCACGGGTAAAACGAGTGGTATCGCAGCATATACTGCGCCTCGAGCGGCATGTGATTCTTCGTGACATGGTAGATGTACTCGTCGTGCCCCCACGAAAGTATCACTTTATCGAGCCCGCATCCCTCTTCGTAGATACCCAGAGGCGTTTGCAACCCGGAATCCTGCTTATCAGGGTTGTCGTCAAAATACTCGGGAAACACAATCTTGTCGGA
>Ga0115011_10002664_pt1 | contig 12353 bp, 6 predicted proteins | sample TroAtlMetagenome_2_FD_88705 | JGI IMG/M metagenome (GOLD analysis project Ga0115011, IMG submission 88705) | Marine eukaryotic phytoplankton communities from Atlantic Ocean - Tropical Atlantic ANT8 Metagenome | ecosystem: Environmental > Aquatic > Marine > Oceanic | place: Tropical Atlantic... | reverse complement strand
TTTGCACCGGTGCACTGCCGGTCACGTGAAACTCTTTCGCTCCGGTTTCGCGTATGATTCGCGGCAGGTTTTTCTCGGTGATGCCTGCGCCGGGCATGATGATGATGTCGTCGCCGGCGCGGCGCACCAACTCCGCGATCAACTCCACCCCCTCAAGCACCGACGGCTCCTGCCCGGAGGTGAGCAACCGCTCGACGCCGAGGCCGATGATGTCGTTGAGGCCGCGGAACGGGTCGGCCGTGACATCGAACGCGCGGTGATAAGTGACCTCGAGTGGCCGGGCGAGTTCGATCAGTTGGCTGGAGCGCTCAACATCGATGGTGCCGTCGGCGTTGAGCATGCCGATGACGACGCCGTTGATCCCCATCTCCTTGAGCGTGACGATGTCGTGCTGCATCACGGCGAACTCGTCTTCGGAGTAAAGGAAGTCGCCGCCGCGCGGCCGGATGATGACGTTGACCTTGATACCGACCCGCTGCAGTGCATGGTACACCGTGCCCATGCTTGGGGTGGTGCCGCCCTCGAACAGGTTTTGGCAAAGCTCGACGCGCGCCGCGCCGCCTTGTTCTGCTGCGATGGCCGAGGCCACCGAGTCGATGCAAATCTCAAGAATGGGTGTGTCGCTCATGGTTCGTTTCGCTCGGCTAAACGTAGCAGAGCGCTTGGCCAATGCGAAGGGGTAACTGTTTTTCGTGGCACGCGCTTGGCCAAGCGTTATGCTGCGGGGGTGATGAAGTGGGTGATAGTGGTCGCGGTGCTTGGTCTGGCGGGATGCGCCCTTCCGGGCAAGCCGGGCGGCGGGACGATGGTCACCCCGGTGGCGTTCCGCGTGGAGGGCAAGGTGGTGCGCACGAATGAGCGGCTCAACTTTGTGGTGCTCGATTTTGGCCTGCAGGGGCTGCCGGTGGTTGGCCAGCAATTTGCCATCTATCGGCTTGGGGAAAAGGTGGGCCAAGTGCGCGTGTCCGGCCCAGCTTGGGATACTTACGCCGTGGCGGATATTGTCGAGGGCCAGATTTGGAAGGGCGACGAGGCCAAGCTGAAGTGAGCTACGTCAGTTTGGAGGGTTGGCTTCTGCCTTGACCCCGGTTTGCGTGATGTTGCGTCCGCCGTCCTCACGGCTGTACGGCGAGTTGAGGTTGAAGTAAATGCCGCAGAGCGGCGCGGCGCTCTCGCCCTGACTGAGCATAATGGTAATCTCCTTGTCGAGCGCGATGCCGTGGCGCATGCCGTCGGCGCGATTTTCGTAGGCCTTGATCGCCTTGAGCATGAGCCGCTCGATCGCCTCGAGGCAGTCGTCCGGCGTTTTGAAGATGCAGACAACGTGGCGGTCGTACGACAACATTGCCGCGTCGATCTCCCGGCGGAATGTCTCGTTGGTCAATTCCATTCTTGTGCGGGAAAAGCTAGCTCCGATTGGGCTGAAGTAAAAACAAAAGAGTGGTCAGTCACCGGAGGACTCCCTTTCGTGGAGGCGGCGGAGCAGTTTGCGGACGTCGAGCGCGCCGCCGACGATGACCAGCACGGATAGAATCGCGAATAGGCCACAGGTGCCGATCAGGGTCACTTTCCAGATGCCTTCCCACCCGGTTTCCCTGTGTAGGAGGATCATTCCGGCAGTGACCAGCGTAACTACAAGTACGGCGAGCACAGTCTTGAGCAGAATGAATACCCATGCGGGCGTGACCGGCTTGGGCGGTGGCAACGGCGCTGGAGTCATGACGGGAGGAGGCATCACCGGAGGTGGGGCCAAATCGACGGGAGGAATGGGTTCGTCACTCATTGGCAGCCTCCTTTTGTTTGCGATCCGGGACCATCAGTGAACCGAGGATGAAAACAAATAGAGTGAAGCAGATGGTCATCAACCCGACCCGAGCACCTGAAAGCGGCTTATAGAACGACACTGTGTCGCCGACCTGCGGCTCAAAATCTGACCAAGCGCTGGTCGTCGCCTCATCCGCCCAGCTTGAGGCGACCTTAGCTTTTTGCTCTTGGCCTGTTTGGCCTCGCACCACGGCGGTCCATCCTTCCAGTCCGTTGCGGTTCCACGGCTTGGCCTGCTCGAATGGTGTCATTACAAAATCAACGACCATCTCACGGAAAACGGATTCCTCCGTCTCATCCGGTTCATTGAAAGCCTCAAACTCGATCGTCTCATCGGCAGTGGCGGTGATGTTGCGCTCGGCGATGCTGCCCGGGATGTATGTGTGAACGTAGTCCTGCACTGGGCCAAGGCCCAATACAGCTGTGACGCCGACGAGCAGCGCCAGCACTGCGCCGGTCGAACTGGCCCGGTGCCAGTACAGCCCGCCGAAGAGCAGCGAAAATGCGCCAGTAAAATAGATCGCGCCGGTCACGGCCATATAATCCCAAATATCCTCCTCGCCGGTGTAGAATAGGCCCCAGTAAAGAATGTACAGTCCGATTAGCACGATGAGAATGCGGGTGATCTTGATTCGGGTCGGGTTGTCGAGTCGCTCCTTGAAAAGTGGGGCGATGATATCCTGCGTGATCACTGTGCTCCAGCAAAGCAGATAGCTGTCGTGTGTTGACATGAAGGCGGCAATCATCGCGGCGGTGATCAGCCCGATCAGTCCCGCCGGCAGGATGCGCCCGAGGAAGATCGGCATGGCGTAAAGATTGTTCACCGCCTCGACATCGGCGTCTGCCGGAGAGAAAAGCTGCTGTAGGTCCGGCGCCTTGGTTAGCACGAATACGAACGCGCAGACGCCGAGTAGGTTCGGGATGATCATCCGGATGGCGAACGAGATGGACGACCATGTGTACTGCTGCTTGAGCGAGGCGGTACTCTCCATGGCCAGTGCGCGGGCGACGGCGGTGGGCCACAGCGCGCAGTTCACGATGCCGAGAAAAAACATCCACGCGATATATTCAAAGCCAAAACTGCTGTCGGCTGCAACAGGGTTGAAGCCGGCCTCGCCCTTGTGGGTGCGTACCGTCTCGAAAAGATTATCCCAGCCGACACTCTCTATCGCGAGCCAACCGGCGACGAGAAGGCCGATCGACAGGATGACAAACTGGATGTAGTCGGTGATCACCACCGAGATCATCCCACCAATGACCGTGTAGACGAGCACTAGTGCCAGCAACACAACCATCACCACTTTGAGAGCGTTGCCGTCGGGGTCCATGCCGGTAATACCGACGATGAACATCGCACCCACCTTGAGAAACAGGCCCATGTTCAGTAGTCCGCCAAACGCCAACATGATGCCGCCGAGGATGCGAGTGCGGCGGCCGTAACGTTTCTCGTAATACTCTGGGATCGTCAGCACCTTGTGATCGCGCAGTCGCACGACGATGAAGCCGGTCAAGCCGATGAGCAACGCCACCACACCGGCGATAACCCCGATGTGGAACGCCGCGAAGCCGGCTGTGAATCCTTTTTGCGCGCTGTACATCACCGTGATGAGTCCCATCTCGGTGCCGGTCAGTGTGGCAACGCCCAGCCATGTGCCAACGGCGCGCCCGGCGCTGACGAAGTTTGTCATATTGCCGGCGTAGCGCTTGACTAAAAAGGCAATGCCGACCGACACTAGCAGATACACCACAACGATCAACCAGTCGATTGTGGTGAAATTGGTCTGGCTGGTGGCGTTGGTGAGCGCGCTTTCCATTTGGGTCACTCCACGAGGAGCAGGCGGAAAAAGTGGGCCTCGCCGGCCGGAAGGTCAACCTCGACCTGCTGTGAACCGTCACTTTTTACATCGACCTCCAGCACCGATTTCCACGCCGCTTGGCCAAGCGCTGGGGAGGACTGGATTTCGATCAACCGGCCCTGTGACGCCTCAAAAACAAGACTTATTTTGCTGTTGATCAAATTCACGGTGGTCAAACGCAACGCACTGGCTGCATTGCTGGGATCGGTTCCGGCGAGGTATTCACTGAGGTTGGTCAAGCCGTCGCCGTCGTTGTCCGTGTCCGTGTCGTTGCTGTTGTAGGGATCGAGACCGAAGGCGGTTTCCCACTCGTCTGGCATGCCGTCGCCATCGGTATCCGCGATTTCAGTCGATCGATTGGCGCGGCCGGGATTCGGCGCGGCGGCCTTCCAGTTGATCGGGTCGTTGGCGAACGCTGTGCCGGAAATGCGTTGCAGCGTAGCACCGATGCCGTCGGTATCGCTTGGCCAAGGTGTGGTGTCGCTGAAGGAGACTTGGTCTACAAGAATGTACGGCACAAAACCGGCGTCGTCCTGTTGCAATCCCTGCGGTGGATCCGGCTTATAGAGGCTCACCGTGTCGCCTCTGTTGGCCAACTGACCCCGTAATGGGCCAAGGATAGGTACGTTCTCCGGGATGCCGTGGCGCTTGGCTAAGCTCGCGGTTTTTTTCGGGTACTTTGCTGGGTTGAACTCGATTAAAACCACATAGCCGTTAGGTGGCAACTGGAAGGCGCGCGGGAACTCGAAGGTTGTACCGCCATCGATCAGCCACGTGTTCTCAGGGTGCAACGGGTCGTACAGCGGTACGGTTGTGTTGGTGATGTTGTGCAGTTCGATGAACTCATCATCCGGCGTGCCGGCGCCGAGAGGCAGAGGGGCAGGGTGGTACATGATCTCGTGAATCACGACTGGTCCGATCCTGGCCGCGGCGTTGGCCGCGCCGTCGCCCTTACGGAAGGCCGCCACGGAAGAGGGGGTGGCCACGCCGAACGTCGGCTTGGCCAAGGCGGTGAACTGATCCCCTATGCTGGTTTTCAGGCGGCCAAGCGAGACGCCGTTTTGCGCCGCACCAAACTCGATGATGGCGCGGTAGCCTGTTAGTTTGCCCGAACTGTCCCCCTCGGAAAGTATGACATTGTCGCCATGGGCGGAGTTGAGCGCGAAGCTGTATTTCGCTCCTGGTGCCGGGTTGAACTGCGCCTCATAAAAGACCATCACGCCTCGAGCCGTCAACGTGGTATTGGCGGGAATCCTGTATTTTTTTAGGCTCGATTCCGAGTTACTGATCCACCAGTTGCCAATGTTTAGGGGGCTGTCGGAGAGGTTTCTAAGCTCGATGGCATCCTCGAAAGGAGGATCGGTGTGGGTGAGCACCTCGTTGATGACCACGTTTTCCAATGGAAGATGATTAGATTTTCCTGGAGTGGGGGTGCTCGGGAATTTCGTGATGCGTGTGGCGCCGTCGGGCAGTCGTCCCTCTGATTCGCCGGGGGCCGTCTGCAAAATCTCGACTTTGTCCACCAGAGAAGGGGTGGAATTTGGCGTTGTACGGCTGTAGAGGGCTATCGGCTCGCCGAGCCTGGCCAGGCCGAAGTTCACATGGTCACCACCCTTTGCCAAGTCGGCGTCGGCGATCCACTTTACGAAACCACCAGCGGCGATGAAGTTCAGCTCCGGAATCTCAAACTTGGTGCGGCCGACTGAGCTGATGTCGTCGGTCAGGAAAAGCCCGTCCAGCCGCGACGGCAGCGACAACGGATTGTGCAGCTCGATCCAGTCGCTGCCCCTGCCGTTAGCCATCCACTCGTTGATGATGATGTTGGATGCGGAGGCCAGTAACGCTGCCCCCTTGTTCTCCTTGCCGGGAGTGGGGGAGTCGAGTAATTCCCAGTTGCCGTTGGTGTCGCGGCCGATGGACCGGTCGGTCACTTGGAAGCCATAACTCACGCGGTCGATAATCTGTTCGCTGGCGTTGAACAGGTACACCGTGCCGTAGGCGCCATTTAGCGAGCGGCCGGTGTTCAGGTAGTCCGCCAGGCCAAGCACCGGGTCGCGCGAGCCATTGCACCATACCAGCAGGCGGTCCTTGGCACGGAGCTTGACGCCGTTGGGAAAGCTCCACTGCCCTGGCTCGATTTGGTCGATGCTCAGGGTCATGCCGGTGAGGTCGATGGATGCAGTGGAGTTGTTCCGAATCTCAATCCAGTCGCTGGTCCGGCCAAGCGGATCGATGACGGCTGAGTTGTTGACCGCAAGAATCTCGTTGAGCTGCAGACCATCGTCCTTGGGTAGGTAGTTGGCCTGGCCGGGGCTAATGGTGGTGGTGAATGTGGTCCACGAGCCGGTTCCGTTAGGGTAGCGCCCTTGGGATTCGCCGTCCTGCTGTGTGCGGTAGCTCAAGTCGTCAAGTTCTGCCCCGTCAGGGTCGCGTAGAAGGAGAGTGCCTCCGGCGGCGGGCAGCCGAAAGTCGAGGTGCCGAACGCCCGGGCTCTCATCAGCAATTAGCACCACGTAGCCACCGGGCGCAATGAATGAGAGGCGGCGATATGTGAACTTAGCCAAGCCGGCCTCCCACATCAGGCCAAACAACTCGGCTGGCTTGCTGTCTGTGTTGTACAACTCGATCCAGTCATCGCCGCCCGGTGGCGCAGCAGCAACAAACTCGTTAAGTTTAATGTTATTTAGGTTAGCGATGGGCGCAGATTTGTTCACCTTGCCGGGAGTTGGTTGGTTGAGAGTCCAGACAGCGTCATTACTGCCGCGTCCGATCGAGTGGTCAGCGACCTGTAATCCGAAGCCCAGCACGTCTATGCGTTTGCCTTCCGGGTTGAACAGCGCAATGGTGTCACCGTCGTTGTCCATCGCGAATCCTGCGTGCAGCCCCGGCGCCTCCACGGCGTCATCTAGCCAGACCACGATATAACCGTTGGACTTGATCACTGTGCCAGAGGGGAAGTTGAACTTTCGGGGTTTGGCCGGGGTGTCGCTAAGGCTCCAGTTTTGCAGATACACATCGGTGCCGGCGACATTCTTCAACTCGACAAAGTCGGGGAACGTGACGCCGTTTTGTACTGAGGCGACGTTCTCGGCGAGCACCTCGTTGAGGATGACCAACGGCTGTGGGACGCTTTTGCTTGGCCTGCCGGGGGTGCCGTCCTTGGCGAAGCTGGCGCGCCAATTGGCAGGCGAGTCGGGATCGCCGTCGGGGTTGCTCAATACGAGAGAGTAGCCGTCGCCGTCAGGCGAGCTTGGCCAAGAGCCGCCGTCGTCGTAATCCACCGACAGCACGGTCTCCCCATTCCGATCGAGCAGGGCCAGACGCTCGCCCTTGTTCGACAGACTGCCATCGTAAAGGCCATCCAGCCGTACGCCGGGATGGCGCGATTGAAATGCTGTGACATTAGCATCGTTGACAAGCAACAGGTAAGCGCCTGCAGCTAGAGGCGTGCTGCCTTCGGCGAACTGGTACGTGATCCCCTCAAACGAAAAGCCGGACAAATTAACTTCAGTGTCGCCGATGTTCTTTAACTCGATGAATTCGAACGCATCTCCTCCCTGTGGGTTATACATGAGTTCGGTAATGCGAATCGGCGGGCTGCCATCCCCGACCATGAACGAGGCTTCGGTCAATGCACTCCACGTGCCACCGTTGAGCGACCGGGCCTTGATGTGGGCGCCGTTGGAGAGGGACAGCCCTCCTGTCATGTTATACGGCTTGGCTGATGCTGAGACGGTGCCGGTGAAGCGTGTCCGGGGATCGGTACTGTCAGTGGTGCAGTAGATATTGCCATTGGTGGAGGTCATGTTCAGTTGAAACCCGTCAGGCACCGTGCCGCCGAACTGTTTGAAGAGCGGTGCCTGCTCGGAAGCGGCAAGGTTGGCTTCCTTCAGATGTTGCAACATCGGTGCGCGCCGGCGGCGGATCTCTTTTTTGGTCAGGCTGCCGTTGGTTTTCTCGTTGTTGAAAAACGGTATCTTCCCGCGCGACCAGGAGGAGTTTTCAAAATCAACCTCGGTCCAGGCCGTGCGCGGGGAGGTGGCCTCCTTAATGCCCTTGTGGTATTTGAAAACAGCGACCTCCTTGATGAGATCTATGCCGTTAGCCAGGCGTGGGGCAGCCAAAGATGCCAAGGCAACAGCCAAGTTTAGTAATCGTTTATTCATGTCGTAAATTTTACCCTTCCGTCCTGCTGTTTTCGCCCGGCCAAGCAAGGCGTTCACCTTCTCTGTACGGCACCACCTCAGGAGTCGGTATCTTCCTTGTCTTGTTCGGGGATCTGTTTCACCTCCAGCGGAATACTAGCCTCCTGCCTGCCGTCGATCGCGATGTCAACGGCGTGCTGTCCGAACTTCTCGAACTTCAACCGCTGGATGTTCAGAATGAAATTTCGGTACGTAAAACTGTCATTCTCCGGCACCTTCACCTCGAATGGCAACTCGATGCTCGGCATGACGAACTTGCCGTCCTCATCGACAAAGTTGATCCGGAGCTTGTGCGAGCCCTCCTCTACCAGCTTGAACACCACCCTCAGTACGATCGAGCACTGAGGGTAGTTGGCAGGCAGTTCCCGTGTGTGAACCGAGTTGAACGTTCCCAGCAGGTTCAACTTGCCCTTATAATCCGTGGCTGCGTCACACAGCACTGCTACTTGTATATCCATAAAATTAATCCAATCTTGAGCCAGACCGAACGATGTGGGAGGGGAGACTAGCGGCAAACCCCTATTCCGCCAAACGCTTTACTCGTAGCCGGAAAAACCGGTTTTTACTGGTTTCCAATGCTCCAATGCGAATCCGAATCATTTCGCCAAAACCGCCCGAAATGGGTTGATTCACGTCGCCGGGCATCGACTCCCACTCGCCATCAAGCGCCACGGCTGTTTCCAAAAAATATTGGCGGTCTGGCTGCATGGTGAACTCCGCCATCAGTTCGTCCTCTTGGCCAAGCGACAGGCCAAGCTCCATCCGGCTGGCTGCGTCGTTAGGGTTTGTGCCGGCGAGAAACTCGTGTGCGTTGTTCGCGCCGTCGCCGTCGAAATCAAGCGCAGCATCATTGACCACTGGGTTAAGCCCGTGCGCGAGTTCCCAATCGTCCGGCAGGCCATCATGGTCTTCATCAGCAGGAGGAGGCGAATCTTCTTTTCCCGGTGAGCCCCCATCCGTCGAGCTTGGCTGCCAATTGATTGGGATGTCCAATGCGCCAATCGCCTGCTTGAACGGGTCGAGCACCAGAGGCAACAATGACCGACCGTCGCCGTCAGCTGCTTTCGGCCAGTTGTCTTCATCGTCGTAATTGAGCGTGACTAATACCGTACCCTCAAGCGCCGAGCGGACCTGGATCGTCTCGCCGTTGTTAGCCAGTTTACCGCTGTAAGTACCAAGGATGTTCGCTTCCTTGCTCAGACGGTAATATGCGCGAAACGCCGTCTCTTCGACATGGCCGATGACGAGTGCGTACTCTCCTGGTGCCAGCGTGAGGCCGGACGGCACGACAAACCTTACGCCGTCGGAGAAAGCCATGCCGCTAAGGTCGAGTGTCGTTGTGTCACTATTATTGTGCAACTCGATATAGTCGAAGTCAGGTCCAGCCGGCGCGTTGTACATCAGTTCGGTCAGCAGCAGATGAGCCTTCAGGTTCTCGAGCGTATCTGGTTCACCAGCCTGGAACTCGAACGGCTCGGACCAGTGACTCCAGCGTTTGGTGTTGTCGAGCATTCGCACACGTGCACGATACCAATGCCCGACCTTGGCTAAGCCGGAGGGAAGGGCGATGGTGTCGGCGAAATTGGTAAGTGTGTTTGATTCCCAGTCGGCGTTAATCTCGTATTGGCGTGGGTTAGCATAGTCGTACGGCGGCGCGCCCGGTGCACTGACTTCGGCCAGGCGCCATTTCATTCCTGCGAACTTTCCGCTCGAGTCGGAAAACTCTGAGCTTCTAAACCGTAGTGCGTTTACCGGATACCCTTTGCTACCCCCGTACTCGATTGTCGGTTGGTTGGGATGCTTTGTGTCACGAGCAGCTGAGTTGAGAATGAAACTGCGACGGGTGCGGATGTAATTCTTCATGATTTTCACCATGCCGGGGAAATCCTTCGTGCCCGCTTTTTGGTAAAACCGCCCCTTGCCGGCCTTGCTGGAGTTGACCTTGCCGGACGACATGATCGGGTGGTAGTCCCACATCGCACGGTCGGCATCAGCGATCGACGGCATCCGCCCGCTCGGTTTGTCAATGATTGCCGCGAACTCATCGATCAGCCTGTAGCCCTCGTCGTCGTTGAACAGCAGGTCGAGAATCTCGCGGGCGCGGTTGCCGTACTCGACCTTGAACACCGACTTGCCGAGCACCTTGCCTTTGAACGGGTCGTTGCCGTTGCCGTACATGTTGCCGGCCCAGGTGAGGTCGAGATCCCACGGGAGCGTAGCCCACTTTTGTGTATCGGGGTTGAGGTAGTAGAAATAATTTTTGCCGTAGCCGATGTCGTAGTGGTGAATGCCCTCGACGACTGTGCGATAGCTGTAATAGCGCGGTAGGTCCATGTTTTGTCGCCACCAGATTTCTGATTGGTTGCCCTGGTACCGGCTCAGGTAAGAGTTGAGGTCGGATTTGTCTGTTGCGGCCGATGGGCCCTGATTGTTCAACTCGCCGGTGCCTCCCTCCATCTTGTACAGGTTGCCGTCGGGTAAATCGTGTTCGTCGAGAAACCGGCCGTCCATTTGTTCGATGGCGAGGTAGAGTCCCCAGAAATCGCCGTCGTGCTGCGTCGCGCCGGTTTCCGCCGCCTCGTCAATGATCCGGAAATGCACCCAGTGCGTCTTGGGCGCCTCGACGTCGGCCAACTCGAACAGCTTGAAGCCGACCGCCTCAAACATTCCCTGCTCGCCGCGGTGCTGGAAATTGCCCTGCTGGATGCAGGCGGAGAAGTTCAGCTTGTCCCAGCGGCTGTCGTACTCGCGATTGTAGTGGTCGCGTGCCTGAAATGAGTGGCCGCGATTGAAGTCGAACTTCCACATGTTCTTGCCCATCGCGTAGCGCCACACGCCGCCCCGGGCGCGGTAACGGATGTGGTCGTACACCTCGCCGTCGTACACCAGTGTGCCCTTCCACTTGTAATTGTCGCCACCGTATTTTTCGTTCCACGTCGAGTTTTCGACATCAGTTTTTTTCGAGATCAAGTGGTACACCGGCACGCTGGTGAGCGCTTGGCTGTCGTACTCGAGCACCTTCGCGCCGGGCTTGGCCTTGCCACTCCAGCTTGGCACGCCGTCGTAGCAGAAGTAGGCAAAGTTCTGCGCGGGATCGCTGGGGTAGGGCGCGGTGGCCACTTGGCCAAGTATGGTTTTCACCGACACACGATAGCGGATCAGATGCCGATGCTGCTGCACCGACTTGGGCACAGTCGCCGAAAAAACGCCGTCCTTGGCACGGGAATCCCCCGCTTGGCCAAGGTCGTTCATCGGCAGTTTGTTCCACCCACGCTCGTACGCTGCATCGTCGATATGCACGTAGCCGCCGGGGCTCACGACTTGGTACTCCGCATAAACCTCCGAGCCGGCCACCGCCGTGCTGGGCACGGTGGTGATTACGACCGCCTCGCTGCCCTTGGGCTGCCTGGGCATGTGTTCGACCTTGGTCAAGCGTGGAAGTGGCTCGGTGGCGAAAACCGAATTACGCGCGCCGGGAGTGGGGCCGCGGTTGGCCGGGCCGACCGTTGCCTTCAACTCCACATCGATGAAGAAGTCACTGCTGCCGCCTTTCGACGCGTTGTGCGCCTGGATAGCCAAAATATTTTCGCCCTCGACGAGATAGGCACCTGGCGATGGCAGATCAAACTCGACGAAGCTGTGCTCCTCGATCGCAGAGCTGGCATTGGTGCTGAAGCGCGGCTCCTTCGTTGAGATGTTGCTGCCGGCGACGTGCTTGCCATTAATCCACATGTTGAAGCCGTCGTCGAACTGCAATGCTAGTTTCAACGCCCCGATTTTCTGCGCGTCCTTGACCGTGAAATTTTTACGGAAGTAAACCGCGGTATAGCTGTTTCGCATATCGCCCAGGGTCGTCCTCATGAAGTTTTCCCCATAGCCGATCGGTGTGCGCCCGGTCTGCCAGTTGCTCTCGGTGAAGTCTCCCTTGCGCCAGGTTGTTCGGGGATTGGACGCTTCCTTGGTGCCTTTGAAATATTTCCATGAGCTGCCCTTTGCAACGAGTGTACTGGCTTTTGTCGTGATGTCGCCGCGAACGGAAGGCTTCCAGTTGTGGCCGTCGTTATTGTCGAGGTCGGGATGGATCAGCTCGATAGAGTAGCCGGGTGGGGCGCCGACGATGGGCCACGGGAATCCTAGCCGATAGCGCACACGGTCAACGAGTTGGCCGGTGGCGTCGCGCAGTTCGATCCGCTCGCCGTCGTTGTCGAGCTTGCCCAGCCACGGGCCAAGCGGCGAGCCGCCGAACTTGGCTTTGAACTGTGCTGGGTTGTGCGCGACGACGACGAAGCCGCCGTCGCCGATTTTGCTGCCGTCGGGAAACGTGAACACGACGGCGTCTCCGATCTCCCAGCCGCTAAGGTCGACCGGCTCGGTGCCGGTATTGTGCAGTTCGATGAATTCGGTCAGCTCAGTTTTGACGTCGGGATCGTGGTGGATTTCATTGATCACCACCTCGCCCTTGGCCAAG
>Ga0115011_10002662_pt1 | contig 12356 bp, 8 predicted proteins | sample TroAtlMetagenome_2_FD_88705 | JGI IMG/M metagenome (GOLD analysis project Ga0115011, IMG submission 88705) | Marine eukaryotic phytoplankton communities from Atlantic Ocean - Tropical Atlantic ANT8 Metagenome | ecosystem: Environmental > Aquatic > Marine > Oceanic | place: Tropical Atlantic... | reverse complement strand
GCTGAACGATTCATCGAGGGCTGTCTGCAACGCGGTTTTGAAGTCCCGGGCCGAGGCAAATCGATTTTACGGTTCGATGGCGATCGCGCGTTCGATGACCGACCGCATATTGTCGCTACAATCCAAGCCTTTGATGAACTGTTGACGCCCATAGACCACCCATCGATCCAGAGGGTGTCCATGGACCAGGCACGCGGCCGTCATACCCAAGCTATAGACATCGGCGCGGGGACCCACCTCGGTGGCCGAGCGGACGACGTCGCGATCAAACTCGCCCGAAATCGCTTCTGGCGCCCCGGCCTCGGGCGCAGCGTAGACAAAGGTGCCCAAGCCTCCCTGGGTGCCGCCGGTGGTGTCCGAAGCACGCACGAGATCGAAGTCCGAGAGCTTTCCCTGACCCTTTTCGTCCAGGAGAATATTGCTCGGCTTTACGTCGCGATGAATGACGCCGGCGTCGTGGGTAAAGGCCAGCGCTTCGGCAATGTCCAGCAGGAGTTCGAGCGCTTCATCGTGGTGCATTTCGCGATTCTTGAGGGCGGTTTGCAGATCTCCACCGCGCATCCACTCCATCACGATGTAGTGAAAGCCGTCATCTTCACATTGGGGTTCGAAGACTCTGACGATGTGTGGATGGTCCAGCTTCATCATCCGGTGGGCACCTCGAAAGAATCGCTCTCGTCGGCTTCTGTCATGGGACCATTGCCCATGCAGCACCTTCACCGCGACGTAGCGATGCTCTTCTTGGTCCCAGGCTTTCCAGACCTCGGCGAAGCCACCGATACCGAGCTTTCCGGTGAGCGTGTAGCGGTTGCCGATTGGGTATCCCATGGTGAGTTGGCCGCCGGCTCGCAGTGCGCGTTTGAGCCGAATGACCTCTTGATTTGCAGCCCGCAGCACTTCTTCGGGTGCCCCCGCGCTTCGCTGTACCCCTAGGTTGGCGATGGCCCCTTCGAGTTGGTTTTGCACGGACCCGGCAACAGGCCGCCGCGGTGGCGCCATGGACGGCTTTTCTTCTCGGGCAAGTAAGAGTTCGTCCAGGACGTCGAGGACGCTCAAGAAGGTGCTGGGATAATCATCGGCGGCATCGGTGATGAGGGCACGCAACGCAGCAGGGCGTTGGCGCGCCTCCTCGAGTACCTGCCACCATGCATTGTCGACGCTGGCACCATCGAATCGAAGCACGCCCACAGGTAGGCCAGCATCCGAGGCCATTCGGCGGACATCGTCGACCCGTCGATAGTGCTCAACCAGCTGAGCACGAAGCTCTTTTAGATTCATCAGCGGCCGTCCCCGTGGCAGCTCAAGGCGGGAGCATGCCACCCAAATCCGAGGCGCACAAGAAATGGTGGTTTGGGGCGCGCTTCACGCGTACTCCGTGACCCGGTAGACCGAACGGTCCATGATCAACCAGAAAGGAAAAGTGCAATGAATCCACAAAGTACAGCGCTCATTTTTGCGATGACGTGTTTTTTCTGCGGCTCACCTGCAGACGCATGCACCAAGGACACGGACTGCAAGGGAGACCGTATTTGTGTCGAAGCCGTCTGTACCGCACCTACGGGCACAGGTGGGCCGACGCCACCAGCGCAGCCGGTGATGCCGGTGAATACAGCGGTGTCATCGGAGAGTCGGACGGCCTTTTACGGAAATCTCCTTGGCTTGCTGCAGTTCGGCCTCACCCCCACCCTCGAAATGGGCGGTTCCAAGACCATCCTGGTTCGCGGACGGCTTTTGAACACGGGGCTCTTGCCCTATCTCTTGGCGGCCGAAGAAGGCGAGACCTTCGAATTTGGAATCGGGTTGGGGTTTTTGGCGCGTACCTACGTCGGTGGGCAGTCTCAACAGGGACCCTATTTCGGAGCGGGCATCGAGGTGATGAACGCCGGCAGCACGGACGATTACAATGGGAACGAGTACTCCACCACCAGCCTCATTCCGCAGGTCGAGGGGGGGATTCGATGGGATTACCCCAATTACATTGTGGGTGTGGGGGCGTTCTTGGGCGCCACCGTGCCCATTTCGACCTCTGGATACGACATGGACGAGGCCGATTCTCTGGTGGCTGCCGGCCTCATGGTGGATGTCGGCTGGTACTTGTAGAGAACAGCCTCATGCCCTGACGCGTTGAAGTCGACTCAGGCTGCGGCCCCCTGGGGCTCGACGGGATCCGTCCCCGGCGGACTGCGAGGCTTTTCGGCATCCGCCGAGGGGGAACGGTGTCCTTCCAAGAGGAGCGCCTCTCCCAATGGAGACAGCGACGGCTCTCGGGCCGTTTTCTCCAATTGTCCCCCAAGTGCCGTGATGGTGGTCGGGTGCGCCAAGTAGTCGAGAATAGCCTCGAGGCTCGGGACCGCCCAAAGCTCGGCCAAGAATTTCCAGAATTGGCCCAGTAGATCGAGGAGAAGGGCAGCCGAGGGGGCAGAGAAGCACCGAAGGCGACCAACCACACCCATCACGAGGACCCGGACTTCCCACAGGCGGACGGCTCGCGGGAGGCGTCCTCCCGTGTGCAGCGCCTCCACCAATACGATGACCAAGACTGTCGCGGCGTTTTGGAGATCGCCTGTAAAACGAGACGCAAAACGCGTACTGAGCGCTTCTGCGTAGGGGCTGCAGTCGTCGGGAGATGCCGGCAGTGCCAAGGATTGTCTGGCAAGCATGTCGAGGGCTTGGGGCGTTATTTCGAGGTCTGGCGATCCACAGTGAGGCTGCGGACAGAAAAAGGGAATGTACGGGCGAAAAACGGGCATATGACCTCCAGTCAGAGTCGTGGTTGATGCCGGCGTCGTCGCCTCCTTTTGGGGATGGCGGACCTGTCGGGCTCCTGTGACGGGGGCGATGTGCGGCGTAGATCGAACCGCATAGCCACCCACCCGAGGAATACCCGCGCGTTGTCGCGCTTGATGCTGGACGCGGCGCCGGGATGCACTCTTGTCATCGTGAGCCGGCGGCTTTTGTTGCGAAAAAAAAATTCAGACCCCGAAAAAAAATATGCAAAGCATCTCTATTCGGGGTCTGTCGAGGCTGTCGCTAGAATTGTTCGGGGTAGTCTTCTCTGGCCAAGGCGATGAGTTTTTCGAGCTTCTGAGACAATTTTGCCTCTCTGAGGGCTGCCGCCCAAATGTTCTCGATACTGCCTTGAAATGAAATTCGCCTCATCGCCAACCCCGCATCTCGGCAGAGGTTCCGGGCGCTTTCCACGTCTTCGAAGCAATTGCATAGACGCTTTCGCAACTCACGTTCGCTCGAGGCTTTTCGTGTTGGCGGTGGGTCCACAGGCGTTTTATTCCACGCCATCTGGTCTTTCAAATTGCTCAGGGTCGTCTTGTGGATGGGAAGAGGCGTCAATCCCACGGCATTGGCCAGGTAAACTGCCAATGGGGGATCGCCTTGCGCAGTGTCGGTTTCGGCCTCGGCCAGAAACTTGATGTCATTGCGCACCTGGCTCAGTGCATCGCGTGCCGTTTCGATACCCCACAGGACTGTGTCGGGGAGCCCATTGAAAAGGAGCGACCGCTTGCTGGGATCGACCAATTTCGCCGCCATGAGTGCGTCGACAATCTTCGTCTGTGTATCTGGAGCAAGCGGATTGCCGCGTTTTGAGTCTTCCTTCGTCGTTGGGCGTGGCGCGGTGAGTTGATTGAGGGCCCTGGTCCCGTAATGGCCAGGGAGGAAATAGGGGTGTTGCCGACCCGATGAGACGTGTTCGTTGACCCATGTGCGAAGCGAATCAACGGTGATTTGGCCGACGTCATTGGTTTGGGCCCGAGACAATCCTCGCAAGATGGCCTGAGTAAAGAGGCCACCCTCACTCTCTGTGCCCCGAGCAGTCTCGTCGCCGTGCGCTGCGCAGAAGAGGATGAGCTTATGGCTCCATTCGCGCGCTTTGGGGGCGGCGTGGCAGAAATCCATGATCGCCCAAAGGGGGGCAGTCCCTGCTTCAGCCAATTCGTTGAGGCGATCATATAGCCAAGCGCGGTCGATGTGGTCGCTTTGGCGGCCGTCCGTTTTGAAAAAGACACCTGTCTCACGCAGATCCGCATGGCCTCCAAACCAGATGATTCGGTGCCCCTCGAAGCGAGCCATCTTGGCAAAGGTCTCATCAATCTGAGCGCGGGTGACGGTCCCCGCCCCAATGGCCTGGGGACGGTCTACTCGAGCCCGATAACCAGGCGCGAGGCTCTGTTCTAAACAGGTGGTCAGGTCTGCCAGATCTTTGTCTACCCCTGGTGCGTCACAACCCACGAGCCAAGCACGATATTCGCTCCCGTCCACATACCGTGAGATGGACATTAGAGGTCTACCGTCCACCAGAGCTCGCCCTCTCGATCCACCAGGCGGGTCCGTTCTCCATTGGTGCGCTTGATACTCGTCAATTCGGTGAGGATTTCCGTGATCTGATCAGCATCCAATTCGAGTTCAGAGGGCAGGTGGGTACTGAGTGTCGAGGCGTCCAATCCGTCTTCCGCGTCGCTGTCGAGGAGTGCTTTGAGCACTACCCCCTGCAATGCTGTGAGCTCGATGCGCTTTCGGCGGTACTGAATGCCCAGCCCCACGATTGAGCCGATGTAGGACAAGGAACTGCTGCCCGCGCTCATGACCCCGGCAATCATGCCACCCACCAGGAACATATAACGCAGGTCATTATTGTGAATCGCGTAGTACTGCTTCCCGATGGGGTCTCGATTGACCCCACGTTCTGTCTCTTCTAACTGGGGCTCATAGGGCTCTAGATGAGGCTCGATGGCCTCGATCAGCGCATCGACATCATCGATGGGCAACGGCTCGAGTGTCTTGAAAAGATGCTGATAGAGCTCGTCGATGGTGCCCCAAACAACCTCGTCACTCGCCATTTCGCTCTCCCATAGATCTCTGTCGAATCAGAATCACCGGCCATAACGTTCGGGGCAAGTCAGTTCATGGGATCCTCTTCCCAAGGCGGCAGTTCTGCGGCTGCATCACGCGCAGCGGCGGATATGGGCAGACCCCACGCCGCGTAAAACGGCCCCAGATTTCTCTCGAATGCCCTCGAGCTTCGGATGACCCATTGATCGATCTTGGTTTGTTCGTCGGGAAATGTCCCCGGCTGGAGCCCATGATACTCCCGAAAAAGCGCCGTAAAAGGCGCCCAACCAAAGGCCTCTTGGAGTTGAAGATACGTTTCGAGAGCGGTCCATACAGACCAGTTTTCGAAGCGGGCCCCGCCCGCCAAGTAATCGGCCATTCTCTGGGCGCGGGCTGCGGGCGCGAGCGCTTCGTGGGCTACACCGCGATCGATTCCGAAAAGCGTCTCGGAGATATAGACCGACCATAGATTCACAGAGGACTCGGTGGTCCCGGGGAGCACCCACTCGATCCATTGGTGATTGTGGCCGATTTCATGGAATGGGCCCCAAGCACCTCGGGCGCGTACGGCCTCGACATCGAGGAACTCGTCGATGCTTTCGAGGTGGGCCATCAATGGATAGCCAGAGTGCATCCAGCCGCCTCCGATTTGACGGTCGACGACGAACCGCTCTGCCCGAGCTCGCTCGTGTGGGGTTCCGTTGAAATCAGCCGAGCCGTCGAGCACGGTGTCCCAGAGCGTCGCCACGGCGCCCGGATCCATGAGATCGCGTATTGCTGTGGAGGGGAGGGTGATGATCATCCGTCGACCCTCGATCTCGGCCCACGGGGCGGGGGCGTTTCGGAGACCGTCGCGCCAGTCGGCGAGGTCGGTGGTGCCATGCACATATCGAGGCATTTCGACGCTGCCGGCAATCTCCAAAGTCACTTCACCCAGCGCGGCGCCGATGGGGACTCGAATGTAAATCGGGCCACCAAACCCATTGGCGATGGTGGTTTCAGCCGCGTCGATCGCTCGCTGGTTGACCAGGCGCGGCATCCGTCGCCACTCATCGGAGTCGAAGAGGGTGTCGGTGTGGCACCCAATCTGAATCTCGAGACCAGCACCGACCGCGGCCTCGGGTGTCGTTACGGTGATGATCTCGCCCGGCGCAGCATAGCGCCCCGTACTCCGCCACACAGGGGAGCGTGGATTACTGAATGCGTATCGCGCATCCCGTCCTGCATAGGTTCCGTCGATCGCGATCATGGAAGTCATCCGGGGGGCATCGGCGGGGACAGAGCCCGGATAGTCGGCCGCGGCAGCTGAGGTTCGAATCGCCTCGGCAGGAGCATCGAGGGCGAGCCGAATTTCCAACTCGGCCAGGGTGCCGGCGACAGGTTGGTTGGCTGGTATTAAGGGCTCGGCGCCCGTGGGCACGATGGGGACGGCATCATCCAATAAACCCCGGGCGCTATTGAAAAATGCGCCATCCAAGGGCAGGGCCCGAACGGCCCGAGAGATCGTATATGTGGCCGTCGAAAGCGCTTCGTCCTCGAGGGCTACACCCGCGTTGTGACGCACCATGGCCGCAAAGGCATAGAGCGCATTGTGCAGGGAACCCGGAGAATCCTCTGTGATTTCATCTGTTTCTGCTTGGATATCGCCCCAACCGGTCAGCACGATGCCGCCCAGATTCAAGATCGCGTTGCCGGGGAAGTGAGTGGCGGCGAGACCATCGTTATTCTGTGCCCACCACCAGGCATGTCCACCGGTAATGACGCCGCCACCTTCATTCAAGAAGGTCTCGTAGGCGTCTACCTGCGCATCGTCAAAGGCGTCATACGTGGTGCCGATATAGACGGATAGGCCATCGAATGCCCCCCGCGCCACATTGCGTACCGTGTAGCCGAAAGTCGTCACCGGCTCGACATCAAGATTGAGGCCCTGCTCGACTCCAATGACCGCCTCGGGGTCGCCCTCGGTCATCCATTCCAAGAGATTGAACATGAGTCGATGGCTGCCGCCCGGTCCATCGAAGCGGAGGTGACTTTCATGCGCGATGTGGAAGAGCTTGCCTTCACCCACTCTGGCCGCAGCCATGAAAGGATGGGTCTGCTCATCGAGCGCCACTACGAATGCGGTCGGACCGTATAGAACAAGGGAGTCCGGCAGCGAATTACCACTCAGGATTGTCGACGTTCCATCTGTGATGGCCCGGTAGTCTTCCCGTTCGTCGAAAACACACTCTGGTAGCGTCCGAGGGGTGTCGATACATCGCCAAACTAATGGATCGCCACAGCCGCCATTGTCCATTTCGCATTCGTCTATCGGCGCGGCATCGATGGGAGGAGGCGCGGCGTCCGGTGGCGGTGAGGTCGCATCCGGTGCTGGACGCATCGCATCGCCCGACGGCGATTCGGCGTCTGAGGCAGTGGGAGGCGAGGCGTCGGACCTGCCTGCGTCGGTGCCCATCATTCCCCCTCCGTCGGAGGTGGGGGGAGCGGCAGCATCCATTGGAGCAGCAGGACGAGGACTGGAGTCGTCACACCCCCCTCCGCCGAGCGCCAAGACTAGGGCGGTCAATCCGATCAGTCGATTCATGGAGTCCTCATATCGTCAGCAGCGGCGACGTCGATAAAGCAATAGAAGGAGTAGCAAGGGCAAGCCGGCGTTGTCACTGGGGGCGACACCACAGCCGCCCGATGCCTCGGCTTGCAACCGGTCCGCGTAGGAAGAATAGGTTTCACAGGCGTTTCCAACGTCATCCCCGTCCACGTCCTCTTGGTTCGGATTTCGGACTCGAGGGCAATTGTCCACGCTATTGGAGACCTCATCCCCGTCTAGATCATCATCACAGGGGTCACCCACGCCGTCACCATCGGCGTCTTCTTGCTGGGGATTGGCATGATCAGGACAATTGTCATTCTCACCATCGAGGCCGTCGTCATCAGCGTCTGAATCGCAGGCATTACCGACTCCATTTTCATTGGTATCGATCTGGTCTCGATTGGGAGTGCGAGGACAATTGTCGAGCTCATCCTCGATTTCGTCTCCGTCGTCATCCAGATCGCAGGCATCGCCCAACTCGTCATTGTCTAGATTTCGCTGCTCGACGTTTTGCACTCGATCACAATTGTCGAGCTCATCGGATACGCCGTCATCGTCATCATCTAGGTCGCAGGCATCCCCTTTTCCATCGCTGTCGGTATCGTTCTGCTCGCTTTCGGGCGCTTCGGGACACAAGTCGTCGACGTTGGGGACACCATCCCCATCTAGGTCGCTGTCACAGAGATCACCGGCTTGATCCGCATCCAGGTCCCTTTGATTTGGGTTTGGGTGAAGCGGGCAGTTGTCGTCTACATCGGCGATCCCGTCATTGTCGCTGTCGTCATCACAGGCATCGCCGAGTGGGTCATCATCACTATTGTTCTGACTCTCATTGCCGGCGCGTGGGCAATTGTCTTCTGTGTCGGGTACCCCATCATTGTCGTCGTCATCGTCACAGGCATCACCGAATCGATCTGCATCGAGATTCGCCTGATCCGGATTGCTCACAGTCCGACAATTATCGCCCTGATCGTCCACTCCATCAGCGTCGTCGTCGTCATCACAAGCATCACCGGCCATGTCGCCATCGTGGTCTACCTGGTCTGGGTTTCGATCCGTGAGGCAGTTATCGACATCGTCAGCGACGCCGTCACCGTCGCGGTCTGTGTCACAGGCATCACCGATGCCGTCGCGATCTAGATCTGCCTGATCGAGATTGCGGATGTTGGGACAATTGTCGAGCGTGTCGGGCACGGTGTCTTGATCATCGTCTTGTTCACATGCGTCACCAATACCGTCCTCGTCACTGTCTTCTTGATTTGGGTTTGGACTTTCTCGGCAGTTGTCCATGATGTCCAAGATGCCATCGGTATCCGCATCACCGCATACATCTCCGATACCATCATCGTTGAAATCTTCCTGGTCCGGATTGGGGGTCGACGGACAATTGTCCAATAGGCTGCCCACAGGCGGTTCGAGCCCGAGTTCGGTGGCTTCGTCCACCTTCTCGTCCTGGTCGTTGTCCCGTAAGTCATCTTCTGATGGACACTCGCCGTCTTGGCATTCCGCGGCTTCGTCTACCGTTCCATCGTGGTCATTGTCTCGTCCGTCGTGGTCAATGGGGCATCCACCGGGTCCGCAGTCGATGATCCCATCGGCGTCGCGGTCAAAATCGCAGGCATCACCGACGCCGTCGGCATCCGTATCTAATCGACTGGGGTTGTATACCCGCCGGCAATTGTCTTCACCTGCATCAGGACCTTCGTAGGGGAGAACGACTTCATCCCGTGCGCCTTCGTTCCGTTCGTCGATCTGCCCATCCTGGTCATTATCGAGGCCGTCAGCATCTTGGCTCTCTGCGGCCTCGTCGATCTGCCCATCCTGGTCATTGTCGATCCCGTCTCTCGCCAGCCGGCAGGCGAGTTCCCCCGGGTCACACTCTCCAGCTTCGTCGACTCGACGATCGTGGTCATTGTCGATGCTGTCGTCGTGGTATCGACATCGCCCGTCGGCGCCGCAGTCATCCCCGGCAACACCGGCGGCTTCATTGTCTCCATCCACGTCTCCATCACAGACGTCGCCGATGCCGTCTGCATCGAAATCGCCTTGGGTGGTTCGTTCAAAGGCAGATACTTCGCCGTCCTGATTCAAATCGACGCCCCGTCGATTTGCTCGGAGAGGGCAGTTGTCGAGGGGGGTGTCTTCATCGACGAAATCAACGACCCCGTCGCCGTCTGCGTCGCCATCACAAACATCCCCATCGCCGTCAGCATCATAATCAGTTTGGGTGGGGTTGGTCGTCTCCGGGCAGTTGTCCACGGCGTCTTCGACCCCGTCCCCATCCATGTCTTGGGACAGTGCTGGGGTGCTGTAGAGGCAAAATATAATGATGAAGAGTCTGTTCACGTCGATCCCCAGTCACCGAGACCACACGGTTGTATCACTGACGGTGGGCAGCGATCCAAGTCCTGGGCAGTCGGTACCGAGTGCTGATCTGTACGGCAGGAATGCCGACGGCATTGATGCTCAGGTGACTTTCGGAACCCCAAAAAGAAAAACCCCGGTAAGAACCGAGGTTTTTCGGGAGCGGGATACGGGATTCGAACCCGCGACTTTCAGCTTGGGAAGCTGACACTCTACCAACTGAGTTAATCCCGCGTCGGCAAGCGCATCGGCGTTTTTATAGGCCCCCTTGGGCGATGTCAACTCTTCAGCGAGGCCAAACGTTCGGCCACGTCTGCGAAATCGCTCAGGCCGGCGTCGACGATCGACTGTAGCGCCTCGATGGCTGCGTCTTTGCGTTCCGCTGCGACGTGCGTGAGATGCAGGTCGTAGTACAGAGGGACTCGTGCCTCATCATTGAGGCTGGGACTGGTCAAGGCATCTTCGAGTGCGTCGACGGCCTCGTCCAAAAGCCCCTGTTCGCGGAGCATTTCGGCCTTGAACCGGAGAGATTCGGGGCGGAGGGGAGAGGTTTCCGAAATCAGGGCGAACTGGTCGAAAGCTTTCTTGTGCTGGCCCATTTCCTTGAACGCCAGGCCGAGGTCGAAGTGCGTACGCGCATCATCGTCTTCAATCTCGCCGATAGCAGCCCCTTGAGCCTCTCCAAAGTCGATATCGAAGTCGTCGTCATCGCCATCAAAGAGCCCGCCGCCATCGAGTTCATATTCTGAGTCGCCGGCATCATTGCTGTCGACCACTGCAATGGCATCGGCAATATCGGCATCAGTGGAATCAATGATCAGGTCATCATCTACTTCCAACTCGAAAGATTGCACCTCTTCGTCTTCATCAACGCCTTCTGCCGTATTCGATGCATCCGATTCTGCGTCCAACTCGTCGAAATAGGCGCCTAAATCGACATCTGCCGCGACCACGGTGGCCTCGTCATCAAATGCTGACATCTCATCGATAGCCGATGACGCATCGTCAGTTTCCGAGGCGGTCTCTGACGCTTGGGTCGCGGTCTCGATGTCCTCTTTGCTAGCGAGGTCGGCTGATGCCTCGTCTTCCTCGGGGTCGGCGGTTCCGCTCTCTTCCACGACCGCCTCGTCTTCCGAGGGATCTGCGGCGTCGCCTTCGTGGGTGTCTGGTGCGCTTTGTGCCTCTTCAACGGCATCGTTTGACGCAGCATCATGCCCGTCATCCCCTTCGACGGCCGCTTCGCCTTCAACGACGGCCGACGGGTCGACATCCGTCCCCAAATCGCCGGTTTTCACGGAGTCGTCGAGGGTGTTGTCCACCGTCTCTTCGACCGTTGGCGGGGGCGGGTCAGCGGTCTGTATGCCAGCGTCTTTGATGGCATCGAGTGCAGCCATTAGACGGCCGTCGCTCGAACTCTCGTCGACGGGGTCCGTCGAGTCGTCCGTCAGTGCCGCATCTGGGACGTCTGTCTCAGAGTCCTCGAGTGCACTTTCCGACTCGGCTGCGGCTTCATCTGCAACGTCTGCCGCGACCGACTCTACATTCGCCGGGTTTGTCTCTGACTCTCCGTGCGCCTCGTCGTCGAGGTCTGCGTTAGCCTTTGCTTCTGCGTTGTCGGCCTCGTCTTCGATCTCATCCGACCCAGGGTCAGAGGGTCCTTCCTCCTCATCCTCAGTAGGATCGGGCGATGGGAGGAGGGACAGTTCGGCCGGCGCCGAAGCTGCCTGTTCGACATCTTCCGACTCCATCGAAGACGATGTGACTTCTTCATCGACTGCGCTCGCCTCGGCTTTCGTCGAAGGAACGGCAGTGACTTCGTCATTGAAATCATCGAGGTCATCGAGGTCATCGAGGTCGTCGAGGTCGTCGAGGTCGTCGAGGTCGTCGAGGTCGTCGTCAACCATGACTGCCGGCGGCATCGGTGGCGGCATGCTGACCGACAGACTGCGCTCTTCAATGCTGTCTTCGAGCAGTTCATCGTCGGCCAAGACCAGGTCATCATCATCGAGGACGATGAAATCGTCGTCGTCCAAGATGCTGAGTTCTTCGACGTCGCTATCTTTGTCTTCTGTTTCAGTTGCGGCGATGTTTTCGGCGCGCAATTCCATGACCGAGAGATTGACCGATGCGACAATCTCTTCCACATCGGGGATATCGTCATCGATCTCGGGGAGGTTGAACCCGTCCCATGGGTCCGCTTCTTCGGCTTCCATGTCGACGACGGATGCCTCGATGGCTTCATCGACTGCGGCGACGAGGTTTTCCAGTTGGGCGAAGTTGCCCTCTCCATCATCGGTGGAGTCGGTCGACCCGCTATTACGATCGCCCTCAGACCCCTCTTGGTCACCGGCGTCGGCCTCAATGTGGCTCGGCTCGGGGTTAACCGCACCGGTTTCAGCCTCGGGGCCCTCTTCGGCGTCTGCGTCCGCGTCGGCTTCTGCCTCGGGGGCCTCGTCGGTGTCCGCGTCGACCGGCGCAGGGTCGTCCGCGTCGGCTTCTGCCTCGGGGGCCTCGTCGGGGTCCGCGGCGACCGGCGCAGGAGCGTCCGCGTCGGCTT
>Ga0115011_10002658_pt1 | contig 12378 bp, 12 predicted proteins | sample TroAtlMetagenome_2_FD_88705 | JGI IMG/M metagenome (GOLD analysis project Ga0115011, IMG submission 88705) | Marine eukaryotic phytoplankton communities from Atlantic Ocean - Tropical Atlantic ANT8 Metagenome | ecosystem: Environmental > Aquatic > Marine > Oceanic | place: Tropical Atlantic... | reverse complement strand
TGGAAGACGGGTTCTACGTGAATCTGGGAATTGGAATGCCCACGCTGGTGGCCAACCACATCCCCGAGGGGGTTGAAGTGGTTCTCCACAGTGAAAATGGCCTGTTGGGTATTGGTCCCTTTCCCTTTGAGGGAGATGAAGACCCAGACCTGATCAATGCGGGAAAGCAGACAGTGACCACCCTTCCTGGTTCCGTGTTCTTCTCCAGTTCGGAGAGTTTCGCCATGGTTCGAGGGGGCCATGTGGACCTGACCGTTCTGGGTGCGCTGGAAGTGAGTGAAAAGGGAGATATTGCCAACTGGATGATCCCCGGGAAAATGGTGAAAGGCATGGGCGGCGCCATGGATTTGGTGGCTGGAGCCCGGAAAGTCATCGTCACCATGACCCACACGTCCAAAGCGGGAGCTCCCAAGATTTTGAAAGAGTGTCGTTTGCCCCTGACAGGGCGAAACTGCGTGGACATGATCGTCACCAACTATGGTGTCTTCAAGGTGGAAGAGGATGGTCTGGTCCTGACAGAGCGAGCGGCGGATGTGTCCCTGGAAGAAATTCGGGAGACTACAGAGGCGGACTTTCGCGTTTCTCCAAATTTAACCACCATCGGTTGATCGTTTGTTCAAGAACCTCCAACCCACCCCCGTTCCCTTTCAATGGGGTCCTGCAGCGTTTGCTGTGGTGTGGATCGGTTTCTCCATTGCCCTGTGGTACAGCAATCGGGATTCCTGGATAGGTGGGACCCGAACAGTGGTCCCCCTGTATACGGCGGGAACCCTGCTTTATATGGTCATTTTGACCCGTTCTTTGAAGATAAAGTTGAGAGATCTCAGCCGTGAGACCTGGGTGGTGGTGGGGAGTGCCCTGGTCTTGTTTGCCCTGTTTTGGCACTTTGGTCGCAGAGGGAGTTACCCCTTTCCGACCCAGAATACGCCCCGAAGGGTTTTGGATCTTTATACCTTCGCCTATTTTTCGGGCTGTAGTGTGTTGCTCAGGCTTCTCGTTCCCCTGTTCATCGGAACGAAGGTGCTGGGGAAGAAACCTGAGGATTATGGCTATCGCCTGAAGGGGACCCTTCGGTTCACCTGGGTGTATGCTTTGGCCTTCCTGTTGGCTGTTCCCATGGTCTGGATTGCGGCCCAATCTCCTGCATTTATCGCGAAATACCCCTTGTGCAGGGGCAGCATTATCGATGGGTCACTGCCCTTGCAGTCCTTTTTGATCTACCAGGTGACCTACGCCCTGATCTTTGTGTCGGGGGAATCTTTTTGGCGGGGGTATATTCTCTTTGGAGCGGGTCGACAGTTGGGAAGAAACGCATTTATGATTATGCTGTTCCCCTATGTGATCTGTCATTTTGGGAAGCCGGCAGCGGAAACCATTGGTGCCATTGGCGCAGGCCTGTTTCTCGGGTTCCTGGCCTGGGAGCATCGATCCTTCTGGCTGGGGGTCGCCCTCCACTGGGGAGTGGCCATTTTGATGGATGTGTTTGCCCTGATCAATCGGGGTACGAAAGTGGTGTGGGGTGGATAGTGAGATTCTTGGGAATTGATCATGGTCAGGTGAGAATCGGAGTCGCATTGAGCGATCCAATGGGTTGGATTGCCTCTCCTCTTCTGACACACACCCGCAAAAGGAAGCGAAAGCAGGACATCAAGATTCTGGCGGAATTGGCGCAGGAGCATGAGGTGGCTGCGATTGTCGTGGGGATTCCCTTCGAGATGTCTGGAGCCACCGGGAAGAAAGCCAAAGAGGTGATGCAATTCGCTGAGGCGCTTCGGGAAGTGGTGTCCGTCCCCGTGGTGGAGTGGGACGAACGGCTGACGTCTGTTCAAGCGGAGCGCTCTTTGAGTGCCATGGATGTCCGGGGAGCCCGTCGAAAAGAACTGGTGGACCAGATGGCTGCGGCCATCATTCTTCAAGGCTACCTGGATTCCCTGGAATCTGAGGGGGGCATGGATGCTCCGTAGGTTGGGGTATGGCATCGGGGTACTGGTCATCATGGGCTTCATTGGCCTGGTGCTGGTGACCATCGTCTACCAACAATATTTGGACACGCCCATTGATCCGGGTCGTGAGGAACCCGCGGTGATCAAGGTACCCAAGGGGAACTTGAGAGAGGTGCTGACGGTTCTTGTGGACAACAACCTGGTGACCCAGCCAACCCTGTTCGAACTCCATGCCAGCTTGACCGGCAAGGCGACTCAAGTGAAAGCGGGAACGTTTTTCCTCGATTACCGTTGGACGCCCTCAGAATTGCTTCATCACCTGGTAGAGGGAACCTCGCCGGCCACCCGGATTTTGAGACTTCCTCCCGGACTCAACCAATGGAAAGTGTCTTCCCGGGTCGAGAAGTCGGGGTTGGGAACCCGTTCCAAGTTTGAGGAGCTGATGCGGAGCACTCACCTCCCGGATATGCTGGGCCTCTCCATCCCCGCTCCTGATCCCACTCGCTTCAAAGGCCTGGACTTGTCCTTCCGAGCCCCCCTCGAAGGCTATTTGTATCCGGGGACCTACGAATTTCCCTGGGAGGCGGCAGAAGGGGATGTCCTGGAGCGGACGACCCAGGCATTTCGCCGTGTCTTCAAAGAGCTTTTGGTCAAACATGATGGCAAGGTGAAAGACCTCATGAAGACGTACAACCTTCGGCACCACGACCTGGTCATTCTGGCCTCTCTCGTGGAGAAAGAGGGGGTGATGGATGATGAGAGACCCATGATTGCAGGGGTCTTTTACAATCGCTTGCGAGATGGTTGGAAATTACAGACAGACCCCACCCTCGTGTATCACCCGGACGCATACAAGGACCGTCCGTCGCCTACCTATCGCAGAAATAAGTCCATGCCCTACAACACCTATGCCAGGAAAGGGCTGCCACCGGGCCCCATAGCCAACCCTGGAAAAGCGTCCCTTGAAGCGGTCATGAATCCAGAGAAATCCCCCTTCTTCTTCTTTGTTGCCCGGGCGGATGGGAGTCGACGACACACGTTTTCAAAGACCTTGGATGAACATCGGAAAAAAATCAGGAAGCATTTGAAATGAAAAGAATGAGACAACTGGGATTCTGGGCTGGTTTACTCTCTGTTGTGGGTGCCTTTGTGCTGTCGCGAACCCTGGACTTGTCCGATTCTCCCTGGAGGCCGGAAACGGTGGTTCTGGCGGGAGTGACCCTTTGGATGGCCATTTGGTGGGTGTCGGAGACCGTACATCTGGCGGTGACGGGTTTGATTCCCCTCGTGGCATTTCCCCTGTTGGGAATTGCAGATGCCAAGACGGTTTCCCCCGCCTACGCGGATCGATTCATTCTCTTGCTCATGGGAGGGTTCTTCGTGGCCCTGTGCCTGGAGCGATGGGACCTGCACAAACGCATCGCCTTGTCCGTGATGGGACGTATTGGAACGAAACCCCGAACCCTGGTCCTCAGTTTTATGGCTACCACGGCCATTTTAAGTATGTGGATTAGCAATACCGCCACCACTTTGATGATGCTGCCCATTGCCCTGGCGGTCTTGAATCGCTTGTCCGACTCCCTGACAGAAAGTCAGCAAAAAGGCTTTGGCCTCGCCCTGCTTTTGGGGGTGGCCTACGGAGCCAGTGTCGGGGGAATGGGAACCCCCATCGGAACGCCACCCAATGGGATTCTCATGGGTCAATATGAAGAGTTGTTTCCCGATGCGGAGGGGATTGGATTTCTGGATTGGATGATCGTGGCCATTCCCATTGTGGTGGTGATGCTCACCTTCATCTGGTGGTTTCTGGTTCAGGTGGTGGGAAAGATTCCAAAAGGACTGGAATGCGATGCGGGCTCTCTCCTGGAAGATGAAAAGCGGGAAATGGGCCCCATGACGACGGCTCAGTACCGTGTCGCCGCCGTATTTGTCGCCACAGCGCTGTTGTGGATTTTCCGAAAATCCATTCCTCTGGGGGACTCCGGAATGGTTCTGCCCGGATGGGAAGACGCTTTGGGACTGAAGGGGATGGTCCATGACTCTACAGTGGCCTTGGGGGCAGCCCTGGTCCTCTTTGCTTTGCCCTCAAACGATCCAGACCGTCCACGGCTCCTGGATTGGGCTACGGCAGTCAAGATTCCATGGGGCCTCTTGCTTCTCTTTGGTGGGGGATTGGCCCTGGCCACCGGATTCAAGGCCACGGGTTTGACCAGTCTCATCGGGGATTCCATGAGGGTGTTGGAGGGAGTTCCGACCTTTGGACTCATTTTGGCCGTATCTCTTTTGGTGACTTTCCTTACCGAAGTGACGTCCAACACGGCCACCACGTCCATTCTGGTTCCCATTCTAGGCGCGTCTGCGGTGGCCATGGGGGCGCACCCCCTGGTCTTGATGATTCCGGCCACCCTGAGTGCATCTTGTGCATTTATGCTCCCGGTGGCTACCGCTCCCAATGCAGTCGTGTTCGGGTCCGGCAAGATTCCCATCGGGGAAATGGCCAAAGCCGGTTTCTGGATCAACATAGTGGGGGCTGTGGTGATAGCGCTCTTTAGTCTGTTTTGGAGTCTTCCCTTCCTGGGAGCCCTCTAGGCTAAAGTTCTGTTTTCGCAGTAGTCACTTCGAAATTCATAGGGATATTCACAATCATTTTGTCTCCGGGAGGGGCTTCGAAGAGGATGGGAGAAAGGACTGTTACCAAACAGCTTTCCATTCTGGCTTTTTCGGATGTGATCAACGGAATAGAGACCTTTTGAACTGCGCTATGGGGCTCTCCAAACAGGGTTTCCAGCTCCATTTGCAACATGAATGAAGAGGGAGGTGCATCTCCGGACTCTTTCCATTCCTTGAAGCATTCATAGAGTTCTTCACGATGTTGGGCGAAGGCGGTTTGAAACCCCTCAACATTGAGTTCCCATATCTTGCCTCTTGCCCTTCTCTTTTCTGCTTCTGTGAGCCACCCCGAGGCTCCGGGCTTGGCCTCGATCCGAGAAGAGCGAGCAGGAGTCGCTCCTTGCTTGTGGTCTTCACCCAGGTTGTCATCAGGCCGTAATTTTTCCTCTTGGCCCGTATTGTCATAGGACTCTGCAGGGGCGTTGTCCCCATGTTGCACGGTCTTGCCTGCAGTGGGGGGAATGGCTCGTTTGGTTTGGGCGTTCCAATCTCGCTGGCGATCTTTGCGGTCGGGTACCAAAGAGATCCCAATGACGCCCAGGATCACGAATAACATGAGAAAAAGAATGGATAACTTATCCTGTCGGCTCACGAGAGTATCCCTCACTACGGGTCCAGTCTGATGCTTTGCAGTGAGAGCATTTTACATGACCAGTGGGGGCACAGGGAAGAAAAATCGTCTGTAAAGTAGACAATGACCGGCTTTGGTCACTCTTCCCACAGGTGTATTTGGAGGATGTCTCTCAGGAATTCTTCGAGCATAAAGGCCGTTAAACCCCAGACGGGCCAGGGACCGCTTTCGAACACGGGATAGGAGCCTCTGGGCTCATGGCGTACCCTGTGGCGGGTATTGGGGTCCATCACATCCTGGAGGGAAAGGGTAAAGGTCGCGGCGATTTCACGTTCCTCAAACGGAAGGTTAGCCGGTTCCGCTATTTCCCCCAGGAAACCCACAACAGGGGTCACTGGAACCCCTGTAATGGCTCGCACATCGTGGGATATTCCCAGGACCTGGATTTGAGATTCCGGAAAGCCCACTTCCTCTTCTGTTTCCCGGATGGCAGTGGCAATGGGATTCACATCTTCCGGGTCAGCCATGCCTCCTGGAAAGGCCACTTGGCCTTTGTGTGTGGGAACATCATCCGCTCTTTTGGTGAAGAGGAAACTGGGGGTTCCCTTTACCGTACAGAGGGAAATCAAAACGGCAGCCCGTCGTTCTCCGGGAGGATTGTCGGCGATGACTCTCCTGGGGAGGGACCTCAAGGCCTCTTCCATCTTTTGCAACGTGGATGCATCGAATGCAGGAAGGGTCATGGGCTCTCCCTTTCCGCCAGGGAATAGAGCAGTAACGCCAGGGCCCGGGCATGGTTGCTCAAGTGTTTCGTTGAGACCTTATCCAGGGTGTCTGCAGCACTGTGGTGCCGATGAAAGTAGGTGGAAGCATCCGGGGCGATACCCATGCCGGGAATCCCATTGCCTTTGACGATGGGGGCGATGTCGGCTCCGACTCCACCCCGTATGATGCTTTTGACCCCAAAGGCGGAAAATTGAGGGAGTCTCTCCCGCAAAAACAAGAGGTCGCTCTTCTTGCCCTGAATCGTAAACGACCGTGGCGCTCCACAGCCCAGATCGGCTTCCACCGCCGCCACATGATGATCTTTCCCGTATTTCCTGAAGTAGTCAGCCGCTCCCCTTTGCTGATGCTCTTCGTCCGTAAACAACACCAATCGAATGGTGCGACGCGGGCGAACCGGCATTCGGAGGAGCAGTCGGACGGCTTCCATGACCATGATGCAGCCACAGCCATTGTCCATACTTCCGTCTCCCACATCCCACGTGTCCAAATGTGCTCCCACCAACACCACTTCCTCCGGGAACTGGCTGCCGGGAATCTCCCCCATGATATTTTGGCTGGTCGCATCCCGGCGCCACCGGGCTCCCATGGAAAGTCGAACCGTGACGGGACCATCCTGACTCAGGCGAAGCAGTCTCTCTGCATCTTCAATGGCAATGGCCGCCGACGGGATGGGCTTGACCCCTTCCGGGAATCGAGTCGCTCCTGTATGGGGCGTGTTCAGGGAATAGGCAGTAATTGAGCGAACCAGGACTCCCGTCGCCCCCAATCGTGACGCCTCAGCGGGTCCATTTATACGGGCGGCTCCCACTTCTCGATAGTGGGTTTCTCCCGTGTTTTCGTCATAGGGGGGAAGAACCTGATTGATGAGGACAATCTTTCCCTGAACTTGTGCGGCAGAGGAGAGTTTCATGGCATCCACGCCTGGGAACACGATGACTTCTCCTTCCACGGGGGTATCCCCTGTTCCAGGTGAGCCCCCCAGCCCCAGGATGTTCAAGGGGCGGTGGACTGGAGAGATGATGTGCGCCTCTTCTTCACCACGGATCCAATGGGGTACTTTAACGGGGTCACTTTTCACATGACTGAGCCCATCTCTGATCATCAGGTCTTTTGCCCACTGAAACGCGCTTTCCAGTTCTTTGGAGCCATTCAAGCGAGGGCTGTGGTAGTCCGCGAGAATGCGGAGGCGCTTTGTTCCTTTGTCTCCGCCTCGTTCACCAAGCCAGGTCTGCATTTGCTGAAGGGGTGTGGGAGTTTCTTCTCCATAGGCGTGGGGGGTGAGCAACCCGACAACAAGAAGAACAAGAACCTGGATTTTCCAACGATGGTGCACCGGAGTCTCCTTTTGAGCCTGCGGTGTCAGTCTACACAGATGTCCGGGTCTTGAAAACAGGGAGAAGTCAGTCGGTACTTTCATCATTGGAGTGCTGAAAGCTTTCCCGCAATTCCATCAGGATTTGGAGGGTGCGCTCTCCCGCCTCAAAGGGAACCAGAACGCTGCCCCAGGAACGAGCCAGGAGGAAAAGAGGCCCATGGGCTGTTTCCCGGTGGGGTTCAATCACGTGAAGAATGCCTTCATCTTCAAGGACTCCGGACAAGACAGTGGCTTCAAAGGGGTTGGCCAAACCGGAGATACGGACCATCTTTCGATCTTTGGCAGGAGCGGTTGCTTCTCCCGATTGGTCCCAGAGATCGACTCCATCAATCTCATCCCAGGTCAGTGTACTCATGCCCTTCTTTACCCTTCCTCAGATAAGGGGCCTTCTCCATTGCGTAACTTTTTCAGTTCTGTCCAGATACTTCCTCCGAGCCATGCGGCCGAGAGTATGGACATTCCGGCGAAGACGAACATGATGGTAGTGGCTGTGTAGTAGGGCGCCATGTCCGTGTTGCCCTCAGATAAAACGAACATGTTGGCGAAGAACAGGACCGTGTAGCCCAGTCCACCCAGCAGTGTGCCCCCACCGAATATCATGCAGGAGAGGGAAGGCATTTTGAAACACGGATGCCATTCCTTGACCACCCATCCCAGCATCATTGGTGTGATTCCCGCCCAGAAGATGATCATGGCGGTCATCAATCCGTTATCAATCCCCAGGACGTCTGTGGCGTAATAGACCGATTGGACCTCATCAATATTGTTCTCAATGAGGCGGGAAGCCACCTCTTTGAGGCCCAGTCCGTCCACCACCAGGAAGTTGATGGCAAGTCCGCCGCTGAGAAGGCTTACAGCCAGGAGAATGAGAGCCTTGAACTTTCCTTTTTCCGAGGTTTGAACAGCAATATTATTCGCCTCGACCAATCCAAGGGAAAAGAAAGATACCGTGAGCAGGCCCACAAACATGAACATGAAACACACAATCTGGACCAGGTGAGCCCAAACGTATAAGGGGTGTGTGTGGATGGCTTTCATCAACCCATAGTCGTCCTGAAAGAGTTCCGGTTGAGTGACTGCCGGGTTCGCAAACATACAGGCGAGAGCCGTAATGGCCCCAAACAGCACAAAGGAAGATGCATATTCCAGGACGCTCTTTTCCGTCGTACTGGCTCCAGGTTTGAGTTTGAGATTGATGTCACTCACCGGTTTTCCTCCCCCGAGATCTTGGAGCTGTCGAATGGATCGAGAGCACGAGCACAATTGAGACTTCCCCACAGTTATGACGAATCTTTGCCAACTCTTCAAATCTTCGGGGCTGAAACTGGCGGAAAATTCGAGGGGGCCCAGGAGATTTTGGATGCTGGGCTGAACGTTGGAGGCCCTCCGGGGACTCAGCACTCCACTGTTTCTCTCTTTTATTCCGCTGAAAAGTGAGAAAATCTTCTTTCTCATCAGGGGGGCCTCCGTTGAAGAAGTGAAGCCCCTTGGACTATGCTGTCGCCTCAATCTACTCGGAGGATCCATGACGCCCACTCTTCATTACAGCATTTTCATTGATGAACCCCACAGTCACTTTCTCAAGGTGACCCTGAGCATTCCCGTAAACGGAGCATCAGAGGTCTGTGTGGGAATGCCTGTGTGGACACCCGGGTCCTACATGGTTCGGGAGTACTCCCAATTCTTGCAAGACCTCAGTGCAACGGGAGCGGGTGGGTCTGCTCTTGGATTGGAGCAACTGGACAAGCGTCGGTGGAAAATCAGTACAGCAGGGCAAGAAACGGTGGAGTTTCATTACACCCTCTATGCCAATCAACTGACGGTGCGAACCAACCATGTGGATGACACCCATGGATTCATCTGTGGAGCAGCCACCTTCATGATGGTGGATGGGATGAAAGAAGAACCTGCGACGGTCTCCCTGTCCCTTCCCGATGGGTGGGACGTGGTGACTCCTCTTCTCCAGGATGCCAATGGCCATTACCAGGCAGAGAATTTCGACATGTTGGTGGACAGTCCGATTGAGACGGGTCATCTCCAACGGACGGATTTTGAGGCATGTGGCAAACCTCACGCCTATATTTTCTGGGGAGAGGGAAATTACGACATCGATGCCATCGTGAAAGACACCATTGATGTCATTGAGGAAACGGCACGGCATTACGGAGGAGAGCTTCCCTACGAGGAATACCTCTTTATCGTCCATGCGGCCAAAGGCATTCGGGGGGGATTGGAGCACATGAACTCTACGGTCCTCGCCTGGGACAGCCTGAGCTTTCAGCCCCTGTCGGAGCACGAGGAATTCATGCGTCTGGTGGCCCATGAATTTTATCACACCTGGAATGTGAAGCGGATCCGGCCCCGGGTCCTGGGTCCGTTCGATTACAGCCAGGAAGTCCACTCGAAGATGCTGTGGTTCCACGAGGGAGGTACGGTGTATTACGAGGGCCTTATCCCCGTTCGGTCTGGTATTCTTCGGCGGGAATCCTGGCTGAAGGAAATGGGGAAGTCCGTGCACACCCTCCGGTCTTTTCCAGGACGAAAACACTTGAGTGTAGGGGCCAGCAGCTTTAACGCCTGGACCAAATTGTATCGACGCAATGAGCATTCTCAAAACAGCATGATCTCCTACTACCTCAAGGGTGAATTGGTCTGCTTTTGCCTGGATAAGCTCATTCGGGAAAACACGGGAGGAGAGAAGTCCCTGGATGACGTCATGCGTTTATTCTATGAGCGTACGGCGCCCCCCAAACCAGGCTTTCTGGATGAAGAGGTGGCTCCCTGGATTGCGGAAATTGCCGGATGCTCTGTGGATGACTTCCTGGCGGCCTATGTGGATGGCCTGGAGCCCCTGCCCCTGGAAGAAACCTTTGCCTGGTATGGCCTGGAGTTGAAAGGAGATCACGATTCTCCCTCTCCGGACCACGGCCCGGGAGCGGCTTTGGGAATCAAGACTTCCGCCACCATGGGTCGAGCCAAGGTCACCTTCGTCAATGAAGAGGGCCCCGCATTCGCAGCCGGTCTCAACGCCTTTGATGAAATCATTGCGTTGGACGGATATCAGGTGAGCCACAGCACATTGGGAACCCGATTGAAGTTGAGAGAGCCCGGAGAAGAAGTGACCCTGACCTTCTTCAGGCGCGAGCGGATTCGTGAATTGAAGGTCACCCTGGGAGAGCGCCCATTTGATTCCTATAAGGTCACGGGTCGTGAAGACGCCACAGACGAGGAAAAAGCACGTTTCGTCGCGTTGCTTGGGGTGCCATTTCCTTCACCAGATGAGAAAAAGGGCGACTAGAAGCGCCTGACGGATACCCCAACCCGGGTGCCTTTTTTGGCCCAGGCGTTCCCCGTATTCACCAGGGTGGAGAGAGGTACAGAACCCAGGACACGGAGTCCCAGGAAGTCCAGGTCAAAGTCCACTCCATCCAGGACCACGCCCAGGCGGCTTCGGTCCAGTTCAACCCCTCTCACATTCCAGCCCAAAGAACCCGTGGTGCTCGTAGGGCATTGTTCAGCGTTGCCTTCGTGGTGGATATCCATCAATACAGTTTGCGTGTCCATGGAAGCAAAGGCCCACCGAATTTTCCGACCGTAATGGGGTTTGGATGGATTGGGAATCTGGACGTCCAGCTCCATGGAATCTCCTGCCTCAAATCGAAATCCTCGGGCCAGGACGCAGGCTCCTTTGGCCACGGGGGCTCGCATGGCCTGCAAGGATTGATGAACGCATTGCTGGAGGGCCGGACTCGAACCCGCCCAGGGAGAGCGGAGGGATGTGGCTTGAAGGTTGCCCGGGGCATCCACCACAACCGTGACGGTACCCAGGTCTCCATCCCCTTCTCCCGTACGGAGCATTTCCTCCATGAAACAGCGGCCAATGGATTCCAGGCGACGGTTGAACCAATCGGGGCGTTCCAATCCCTTACAATCTCCCACCTGGGTGATATTTCCCCCCACAATGGAAGAGGGGGTTCCATCCATTCCCATGACCCTGCTCGGCCCTTTTGGAGTGGTGGGCGGGGCGATCCCAGGACATGGACGAGCCCCTGTGAGACGCATGCCTCGGGGGGTTCCATCGGGAGAGAGTCCCACCACAATGGGAGGGGCATAGCCGGAGAACAGACCCGCTAACCCAATGGCTGCAAGGCTGGCTGAAGACGTTCGATGGTCCGCTACCAGATAGACTTTCCGTTTTCCTCGATGGGTTTCCGGTTTGAGGGGATTAAAGGCAGGATTGGCCGCTGCCATGGCGTTCCAGATGCTTTCCGGTATTTCCCCTTCCGGAGACGCGCGCCCCTTTTCCACCATCAAGTGGAGGGCCCCATTGATCTCTTTTGTGGCCACGATGGGGACTCCACGTGCATAGAGCCCTTTTGGGGTGAGGGTCAGCACCGTTGCCCCATCATCCTGGGTGGGCAAGGCAACCTCTGTGGCCGCCAACAGACTTTCCCCTAAAATGGGCACTTCTACCCCTTCTTCCAGGGCCACATAAAAGAGCCAGGCGCCAGCCCCTTCCGGGGCGGACAAGATGGGTTGAGGACTCACCACGCGACGGGGCCCACAGGAAGCAAGAGCGGTGACCAGCACCAGTATGAAAAGGGATATTCGAAACATACCTGGAGTTTAAAGAGGGCCCCGGGGGAACGCAATCACTCATTGAAAGCGAAAGACTTCCTCCCCTCATTTCACGGGGATAGCCCTGGCTCATTTAAAGAGCGCAGGAATCCCTTGATGAAAAAAGTGTTTCTATCGAAAGGATTGTGGGTGAGCTACCAACTGGAGTCGCTGAGATCGAACATGATGTCACATCCGCTCATCATCATCACCACCATCGTCACCATCAAAACCATCATTGAATTTTTCATTGTCTTTCTCCTGTTCAAAATTACGGACAGAATAGAAAGCAAGACCTGTGCCATAATCTACTTATGGGTTCATATGCTGCGTTTTGAAGGTGACATGGGGTCATTTATACCCCTCAAAAAGGTCTAATATGGAGGTGTTGGGGCTTGGAGACTCCAGGAATGTCT